>Ga0315549_1000035_pt1 | contig 140749 bp, 135 predicted proteins | sample SalMarSW160200MG_FD_203101 | JGI IMG/M metagenome (GOLD analysis project Ga0315549, IMG submission 203101) | Salt marsh sediment microbial communities from the Plum Island Ecosystem LTER, Massachusetts, United States - Salt Marsh Sediment SW1601-200 ... | reverse complement strand
CTACAGCAGTTCGAAGAATTTCAAAATAATTGCTTTTTTAATAACCGGAAAATTGGATTTTGGGAAAATCAATCCCGCATATGAAACATTTAAATGATATTTACCCACTCTAAACGAGAAGGAACCATTAAAACCCTTTTTGAATGGGGTCTAATTATGGTTGATATATCAACATACGAGGAAAATATTGTTAGTTTTTCAAAGAGGATCCTGTTGGAAGTTTTTGCTCTTCTTAAGAAATACAAAGAAAATCTTGTTTTGATCGGGGGATGGGCGCCATATTTTTTACTTGAACGGCATAAGCCGCAAGATGTTGAATTTGAACATATCGGTTCAATAGATATTGATATTGCTATTAATAGTGAAAGAATACCATCTGTTAGTGAGGTTTATGAAAGTATTAGACAAAAATTAGAGAGAAATAACTACGTAATCAGAAAAAGTAAAGACAACCAGCCAATCCCTTATAGTTTTGAGAAAGAAATACATGGAAAGGTTATTCATGTAGATTTGTTAGCCTCTGAATATGGAGGTACCGGTAAAAAACACAGGCATCAAAGAATCCAGGATATATTGGCAAGAAAAGCAAGAGGATTAGATATTGCCTTTCAGAATAATGAATTAATCAATATAGAAGGGCGATTACCTAATAATGCGAAATATAGTGTAGACATTAAAATAGCTGGTGCCGTTGCGTCTATTACAACGAAAGCAATCGCTTTTGATGATGATATAAGTCGAATAAAGGATGCTTACGATATTTACTCAATCCTTAAATATTATAAGCTGGGGGTCGATAGTGTAGTCGGTGATATTCAGCAATATTTAAATAGCAAATTGATAAAGGAAGCAATAGAAAAACTATCTTTATTATTTTCTACGTTAGATTCAGTGGGGGCGATTGGATTGGCTGATTTTATACTTCCCGAAGCTAGAGAATCCGAAGATTGGGAATTTTATCGAAGAGATGCTTTTGAAATAGTTCAGCAATTTCTACAAGGAATATAATGATTCAGCAGCTTACACTAAATGGTATCATTGCGGGCAGCATTTATGCTCTTGTAGCGATAGGTTTTACTGTAATTTACCGCACGTTAAAGTTTTTTCATTTTGCTCATGGTGTGGTTTATGCAGCTGGAGCATATTTTGCCTATACTTTATATATACTTGCAGGATTTAATATTATTGTTTCTGCACTATTAGCAATAATCTTCTCTGCCTTGTTGGGTGTAGCTATAGATAAATCTGTTTATTACTACTTACGAATTAAAAAGGCGTCCAATCTCATCTTCATGCTTGCCTCTTTTGGAGTATTCATCTTTCTTCAAAACCTTATCCAAATGATATATGGAGCACAGATCCTAACCATTCGTACCGGTCCAATAAAAGAAGGACATCATTTTCTTGGGGCAGTGATAACCGATATACAGATCATTATTTTAGTAGTATCAATCATTCTTATGGTTTTGCTGTGGTTATTTATTCAGAGGACAAAGCTCGGCAAGGCAATGAGAGCTGTTTCCGACGATCCCATAGCGGCAAACGTTGTTGGGATAAATCCTGAAAAAATAGTACGAATTTCATTTGCTCTTGGCTCTGCACTGGCTGGTGCTGCCGGGATACTTATTTCTTTTGAAACCAATATTGAACCGACAATGGGGTTTAATGCTCTCTTGAAGGGAATTATTGCTTCTATCATTGGCGGTATTGGTAATATTCCGGGTGCGGTGCTTGGTGGATTTTTTCTTGGATTAGTTGAAAATCTCGGTATATGGAAGATTCAGGCAGGCTGGAAAGATGCGATTGCGTTTGGAGTTTTGATCATTTTTCTTTTAATAAGACCATGGGGTATTTTGGGGAAGAGAGTCAGTAAGTTAGAGAGTTGAGAGTTCGGAGTTAGAGAGTTGAGAGTTGAGAGTTAGAGAGTTGAGAGTTCGGAGTTAGAGAGTTGAGAGTTAGAGAGTTCGGAGTTAGAGAGTTGAGAGTTAGAGAGTTGAGAGTTAGAGAGTTGAGAGTTAGAGAGTTGAGAGTTAGAGAGTTGAGAGTTAGAGAGTTGAGAGTTCAGAGTTGTAGATTTAGAGAGTTGTAGATTTAGAGAGTTGAGAGTTAGGGAGTTCAGAGTTGTGGAGTTGGAGAGTTAATGAGTTATGGAGTTAATGAGTTATGGAGTTGGGGAGTTGTGGCAAAGATAGAAAAATTTGAAGATATAAAGACATGGAAGAAGGTAAGGGTATTGGTTAAAGAAGTCTATAAAATTTCTTGTGCTAAGAAGTATCGTAGTGATTATAGTCTTATTGACCAGACTAAAAGATCTTCAATTTCAATCATGGCTAATATTGCAGAAGGTTTTGCCATAAGGACTAAAAGGGAGTTTATCAACTTTTTAGGAATAGCGCATGGTTCTGCAGCGGAGCTCCAATCACATCTGTATATCGCCCTGGATCAAAAACATATCAGTGGGGCAAATTTCAATTCGATTTACAAAAATGTTGAAGAAGTTTCCAAAGTGATACAGGGCTTCATCAATTATCTGAAAACGTCAAAACCTAAAAACTAATGAGCTCTTTAACTTTTAACTCCACAACTCTGAACTCTATAACTCTAAAACTCAAAAAACTCTTTGAGTTCAGATAAAATTATGTATATTAGCGTTATGCAGATAAGCATAATGTCAATCAACATAACTGGAAACTGAAATGAAAAATCCCTTTGTATTCGGCGAGGCTGTCCGGGGTGAAAATTTCACTGACCGGAAAGAAGAACTTAGAGAAATCGTCCGTGATCTAAGCAGTACTGAGTGTGTGTTTCTGATTTCTCCCCGACGGTATGGGAAAACCTCTCTCATATTAAGGGCATTGGAAGAATTAAAAACCATGGGATTTTATACAGCTTATATTGATCTTTATAAAGTTACTTCTCTGCAAAATTTCCTTGAAATATATACCCGCGAAATCGTGCTGGCTGTCGAATCGAAGATAGAGAGGATGTTCAATTTCTTAATAAAGAAGCTTCCTGGTTTGCGTCCCAAAATCAGCCTAAAACCGGACGGCACGACAACCATCAGTATTGAGCATATTCCAAAAACCGAGGATGTGATAAAATTCCTGGATGAGATCTATGATCTACCTCAAAGGCTTGCTGAGAAAAAGAAAAAACCCTTTATTATTGTATTTGATGAATTTCAGGAAGTAATGAATTTAAATGGCGATTCAATTGAGAAAACAATGCGTGCCAGTTTTCAGCATCATGATAAGGTCGGGTATCTTTTCGCTGGTTCGAAAAGACATATTCTATATGATATGGTATCCAATCCGGACAGAGCCTTTTACAAAATGGGTCGCGTAATGACACTCGATAAATTGCCGGAAGAAGAATTTAGCAATTTTTTGCTTGAGGCTTTTAAAAAAACTGGTTATTCAGTGGAAGATGGCGCCATTCTCCAGCTATTGGAAATCGTTGAGAACTATCCTTACAACGCCCAGTACTTTTGTCATAAACTCTGGGATGACTTTTCCGACAGCCGCAAAATATCAATTAACGACCTTGAACCGACTTTAGTGTGCTTACTGTCAGAAAACAATCCGGTTTACATTTCTATCTGGGATGGACTTTCTCTGCACCAGCGCCGCCTTTTGGTTGCAATTGCTACACATGGCGGAAATTCCCTGTTTTCGCAGGATTTCATCAGTGAAAATAATCTTGGAAATTCCTCCAGCATACAAACCTCGCTTCGGCTACTGATGAAAAGGCAAGTCCTGGATAAAGAAGAGAACACCTATTTTATCACTGATGTATTTTTCAAGGAATGGATTCGCAGGAATATGAGTTAGTGAGTTATGGAGTTAGTGAGTCACAGAGTTACGGAGTTTGGGAGTTCAGGGTTGGAGAGTTTTTGAGTTATGGAGTTGGGGAGTTTTTTAGCTATAAATGATAGGCGTTGATATGGGGAAAATAGAGAGGTTTGAGGATATTGAGGCATTGAAGAAGGCAAGGGTATTGGTTAGAGATATCTATAACATTTGCAATATCGAACAATATAAAAGGGACTATAATTTAGTTGATCAGACTCGAAGAGCCGCTGTATCTATTATGGCTAATATTGCAGAAGGTTTTGCCAGAAGGACGAAAAGGGAGTTTATCAACTTTTTAGGAATAGCGCATGGTTCTGCAGCGGAGCTCCAATCACATCTCTATATCGCCCTGGATCAAAAACATATCACTAGGGCAAATTTCAATTCACTTTACAAAAATGTTGAAGAAGTTTCCAAAATGATACAGGGTTTTTCTAATTATCTAAAAAATCTTGAAAAATTGAATTTACAGTTAAACTCTCAAACTCCTAAACTCCCTAACTCCGGACGCTAAAATGGAATATCTACTCCACATATTAGTCATCTCCGGTATCTACGTTATTCTAACGCTGAGTCTGAACCTGATAGTGGGATTTACAGGGCTACCATCCATGGGACATGCGGCTTTTTCCTGTATCGGCGCATATACATCAAGTTTGCTGGCGTTGAATATGGGTTTATCTCCCTGGATAGGGCTATTGGTAGGAGCTTGTGTAGCAGCATTATCAGGTATTCTAATAGGGTATCCTTCGGTGAGGTTAAAGGGTGATTATCTTGCATTGACAACATTTGGCTTAGGAGTCATTATTTATTCCATTGCTAAAAACTGGGTATCGCTCACTCGAGGCCCAATGGGACTTCCCGGAATACCCGGCTTTTCGATTTTTGGTTTTCAGTTGTCGGAAATATGGTCTTACCTGCTGCTTGTTTTAGTTTTCGTGATGATTACAATTTTTGTTATAAGGAGAGTAGTAAATTCACCTTTTGGAAGAATACTGAGGTCTATTCGTGAAGATGAGGTTGCCTCAGAAGCTTTAGGGAAAAATACTACCAAATATAAACTATTAGTTTTTATCATCGGGGCATTCTTTGCAGGAATTGCCGGAAGTCTTTACGCTCACTATATAACATTTATTGATCCGTCCAGTTTTACGGTGATGGAGTCTATTACTATTCTCCTCATGGTTATTTTTGGAGGAATGGGCAGCATTTCGGGTTCTGTAGTAGGTGCATTAATTCTTGTAGTATTTCCTGAACTTCTGAGATTTGTGGGCATGCCTTCTTCAATAGCTGCTCCGATGAGGCAGATGATTTATGGATTGCTTCTTATAGTTCTTATGCTTAAGAGACCACAAGGTATAATGGGGAAATACAGGTTTAAATGAGGAAAGTTTGGGAGTTTAGGAGCTTTAAAGTTTGTGAGTTTAGGAGTGTGAGAGTTGAGGAGAGATATTTCTTATTGTTTGCGTGATGAACTTACACCAGAAAAGTTTTTCTAATTGTCATTGGACTCAATAATATAATTTGACTTTTGTTTGTAAGATTACTATAATTCCAAAAGTAGACAGTTTTGTCTATTAAGGGAAACATGATGATGTGGACTATTATTCAAGAAAAGGCTCGTGAACAGAAACTTCCGCTTAGTACTGTTGTAGCGGAAGTAATACACCTCATTATCCTGGATTCTCTATTTGGGTGTCCTGATAGCCAATCAATATGTTTTCAGGGAGGAACCAGCATTCATCTACTATATGGGGGATACTGTTACTCCGAAGATTTAGACTTTGCCGGCGAGTTTATAAATCCATCTTTAACGCAACAACTGATCTCCAGATCGAAGTCGAGTATAGAGAAAAATGTTATTCAGTTGTTAGGAATGGGTAAATGTGAATGGCGTTTTCCATCTTTTTCAATCATGCAACGTATTTATGCTATCTGGTTCAATTTTCAGCCTCAGGGCAAGAATCAGAAATATCGTGTAAAATTAGAGTTTGCACGTTACCCTATTTACGAATCGAGGATAATGCCAGTAAGTTCTAATCTTGATATCTTACGGCGCCGTCCTCTTGTAACCGGTCTTACCGCTGAAGAACTTTTAGCAGAAAAGATAACAGCTGTAGCTGGACGGGTATACATTAAAGGCAGGGCTCTCTTTGATCTCTGGTACTTATCTAAGGTTCTTTCCATTTCAGCAGAAGTACAGTTGGTTAAGAAAAAGTTTGAGGATTACCGTGTATCGCTATCAATATCAGACATAGGACAGAGATTGATTAATTATGATATTAAGAAATTAACTATTGAGTTAGGGCGTTTCTTACCTGAACGCTATCGCCGCCAGTTACAAAAAAATGATTATGAAGAAATTCGTGAGACAGCAGTTCAAATAATGAAATCAGTTATTACAAATTTTTAATCGCAGAGAAATTGTTCATGAAAAGAGTTTTTACCCAAAGTAAATGGATTGAAATCTTGCGACAGGGAAAGTCCATATACAATTTTGCCGAACTTATTCGTCTTTCAGGATTATCTGTCTCATCATTGCGTCGGGCGATTCATCGACTTACACAACGGGGACTTCTTATCAAATTAAGCAAAGGGCTATATGCCAACTCTTTTGCCTGTCCCAGTCTGGAGGAGGTAGCTGGTATACTTTATCCGCCATCTTATATTTCACTGGAATCCGCCTTATTTCTGCACGGTATTTTAGATCAAGTACCCCATCTGGTAACCTGTGTTTCTCTCAATAAGACCAAAACCTTTCATACGACCATTGGTGAAATTGCATATTTTCATATTAAAAAAGATCTGTTCTTTGGATACCAGATTAAAGATAGTGTTCCAATTGCCTTGCCGGAGAAAGCCGCATTAGATTTTATCTATCATCAGAGGCAAAATGGTTTAGAGCCCATCTTAGATGAATGGAATTGGGATAATTTGAACCTTAGCAAAATAAATTATTTAATAGAATCATATCCAAAAACGGTACAAAAGGATGTGGAAAAAAATATTTCTCTCCCTTTAACTATTGCCAATAATAAGCTTTTAGTGTCTGAGTAGAGAATATGAATGATATTTTAAATACTGAAAATGGGCAAATGAGAACTATCCTACAAGTGTGTAATCTAACCAAGGAGTTTGATGGACTGGTTGCTGTTGATGACTTGTCTATCTCTATTGAAAAAGGGAAAATAACAAGTCTAATAGGTCCAAATGGAGCCGGGAAAACAACTGTTTTCAACGTTCTAACAGGTCTTTATCGTCCGAAAATGGGAGAAATTCTCTTCAATGGAAGAAGAATTACACATTTTCCTCCTTATAAAATTGCTCGGATTGGAATAGCTCGCACATTCCAGATTATTAGACTTTTTCCACAGATAACTGTTCTGGAAAATATACTGTTAGCGACGGAATATAAAAAAGGAGAAACACTTTCTGCGGCTTTGCTTCAAACAACGACTATGAAAAAAGAAGACAAGGAAAATAGGGAAAAAGCACTGAGTTATCTCAAATTGGTTGGTCTTTTGGATAAAAGAGATGAATTGGCAGAAAATCTGTCCCATGGTCAAAGGAAGCTTCTTGAACTTGCGCGGGCAATAGCAACTGGAGCTGAACTCTTTCTTTTGGATGAACCTACAGCCGGTGTATTTCCTGAAATGAGAATGAAGGTACTTAATATTCTTCAAAAATTGAGAGATGAGGGAAAGACCATCCTTTTTATTGAACATGATATGAAGTTTGTAATGGATATTTCAGAGAAAGTCATTGTTTTGAATTACGGTCAAAAGATTGCTGAGGGGCTACCCGAAGAAATAGCAAAAGATAAGAATGTAATTGAAGCCTATTTAGGAAGGAGTAAGGTTGTTCCTTGAGGTAAAAAATTTAACTGCTTATTACGGTATGGTTCGGGCTCTCGATAGCATTTCCCTTGAGGTTAATGAGGGAGAAATCGTCGCTATGATCGGTCCCAATGGTGCAGGAAAATCTACCGCATTAAAAGCAATCTGTGGTCTGCTGAAGGAAACCGGAGGTGAAATAAGAACTGGTGAAGTGGTTTTTATAGGGGATTCTATTAAAAATGTTCCTACTTTTGAGCTGGTTAAAAAAGGTATTTCGCTTGTTCCGGAAGGAAGAAGGGTTTTTCCCACAATGAGCGTTTTAGAAAATCTGGAGATGGGCTTTTATACTCAGTTTTCAGTTGCAGGTGAGAGTTTTGACGAGAGAATGAATACAGTCTTCCATCTTTTCCCTGTGCTTAAAGAGAGGCAAAAGCAAAAAGCAGGTACTTTGTCCGGTGGAGAGCAACAGATGCTTGCCATTGGGAGGGCTTTAATGCTCAAACCTAAATTACTACTACTTGATGAACCGTCTTTGGGCCTTTCGCCTAATTATGTAGAAAATATGTTTGATAAAATAAAAGAGATAAATGAAGCAGGGACTACTGTTTTAATAGTCGAGCAGAACGCAAAAATGGTATTAGAATATGCAGACAGAGGTTATGTTTTTGAGATTGGGAAAATTGCCTTTAAAGATAAAGCAAAAAGTCTTCTTGAAAATGATGTAGTCAGAAAATCGTTTTTGGGAGGATAAATTCTATTCCAACCGATACTCACTCTTATACTCAGGTATTTCAACACTCCATCCAAATTTTGATCTGATTCTATCTGCTAATGCACTGGATTGATCAGGTTCGCCGTGAACTATAAAGACTTTCCTGGGTGGAGAGTTGAAGTTGGAAAGCCAGGCAAGCGCTTCATTGTAGTCAGCATGAGCAGAAAATCCACTGATTTTTTCTACTTTTGCATTAATAGCTACATGCTGTCCGTGGATTTTTACACTTTCGGCACCGCTAAGAATTGTCCTACCGCGTGTCCCTTCAGCTTGATAGCCGATAAATAGAACGGTATTTTTAGGACTTGGAAGTCTGTGAAAGAGATGATGTAAAATCCGCCCGCCGGTTACCATTCCACTAGCTGAAACGATAATGGCTTTGCTCTTAATTGTATTCAGAGCCATTGATTGTTCCCGGGTACGAGCGAATTGAAGTTTTGCGGTTTTTAGTATATCCCTGCCGGTAAGCGCTATCACTTTTGATTCCAAGTCGTGGTCCTTTTTATTTTTCTCGAAGATTTTAGTTGCACTTATAGCCATAGGGCTGTCTACATAAACAGGTATTTTGGGAATAACATTTTCTTCTTCGAGTTCTCGTATTGTGAAGAGCAGTTCCTGTGTACGACCTACAGCAAAAGAGGGAATTATGAGAATGCCCCCTCTTTCTATACTTTTATTGATTACTCTGGCGAGTTCACTTTTGGAATCTTCGTTGCCATGAAGGCGATTACCGTATGTTGATTCAATAATAAGGTAATCAGCGCCGTATATTGTATAAGGATCACGAAGAATTGGCTGTGCCGGTCTTCCTAAGTCACCTGAGAAAAGTACTCGTCTTTTTTCATCGCTTACTCCAATTCGAAGGTCAACGAAGGCGGATCCGAGTATGTGTCCGGCATCTCTAAAGGTCAATTCAACATCGGGTGTAAGAGTTATTGTTTTCCCATAAGGCATGGGATTGAATAAGCTCAAAGTGTTTTTGGCGTCATCAATAGTGTATAAAGGCAAAGCAGGCGAGTGTTTCGTGAATTTCATTTTATTTGCGTACTTAGCATCTTCTTCCTGTAAGTGTGCTGAGTCTGGCAGCATAACCGAACAGAGATCAGATGTAGCCGTGGTGGCATACACCGGTCCATAAAAGCCATTTTTCACAAGGCGTGGAAGATAACCGGTATGATCAATATGAGCATGAGTCAAGATGACCGCATCAATTTCTGAAGGTGAAATGGGAAAAGAATCCCAGTTCCTCAGTCTTAATTTTTTTAATCCCTGAAACAAACCGCAATCGATTAAAAACTTTTCCCCTCCCGATTCAATAAGGAATCGTGATCCTGTTACTGTTCCTGTAGCACCTAAAAAAGAAAGAGTTGACATAATATTCCCTTAATAATTTTATTTTTGAGCGTTATAACAGATTGCATCGATTTTTCTGCTACTTCAGATATATCACTTTTTGCATTAGTGTGTTATCGTGAAGATTGACAGTAAAAATATACATTCCTGAAGATACACTAACTCCTATATCGTTTTTCCCGTTCCACATAAGGTCAGTTGAATTATAATCAGAAATGTTGTTATAAGCAATTGATTTAATTTTCTGTCCAAGAGAGTTGTATATTGGTACATTAAAATCTTGAGCACGAGGCAGTTTCAATTGGAAATTAACTTGGTCATTTAATTAGAGGCAATGGAGATTCAGGGCGAAGTGTAAAAGTGAGTTTGTTGTTTTTAAATAACCCTCATGATTTTCCACCACAACGAAGTATGCTCCGAAGGTCACAACGGACTCCTTTGGAGAGTCCCTTTGGGAAAAGATGGAATAATGGAGTAATGGAGTATTGTGTTGTCAGTCATTCGCTTCGCTGCCTGCCCCGTAGAGAGCTTGCTATCGTATTGGGGTCATTCAATTGTCATTCAGTAGTCATTTGATGGTCAAGAGTGAACTATAAATTTTGGCAATTTTTGTCCCGACAAGTTGGGATTAGTAATCTTGGCAATTAAAAGTGGTTACTTTCATATAAACCATATAGAATTGTCAATTAAACATATATGTTCAGTGTCAGACCTTATTGCAAAATCCTTTGCTTCGATTGGGGCGTGCAGGCATTTTTGCAAAACATTATTGCTGAAAGCCTTAATAGATTGATTAATGGGATCGAGTACCCAAATTGTGTCTTTCTCGATGTGAAGATTTTGTGGACCATATCTACCGTCAGGTGCGGTAAAATATCCGACACTATTGAGAGAATCGTCTCCCCACGGTATAAAAAGTACTTCAGTTGGTGAAAATGACTAAGCAAAAACGGTTACGATACTAAAGAGAATTGATAATAATGTGCGCAAAATAAATCCTTTCATGATCAATTATTAAATACCAGTGAATATTAGTGAGAAACATTTAAAATTACAATCTGTCTAATACGTCCAAACCTTTAGTTAAGTTTGCTTTAGCTGACTTGACTTAAGGTTTCTAATTCATTGAAATAAGTCAACTTAACTCATCCGCCCCCTGGCGGACAAGTCAAGTTTACATTTACCGAAAAAACGACATTATAGACAGATTCTAGTATATCCTTCCTCAGGATTATCATGTTTCAGCGTTTTAACCAAATCACCACCAAGAGTATAAACCCTTTATTGCAATAACTTATGACGGTTTAGTGGTATACTCCAAATAGCTCTTAAAAAATCAACGGAAAAGCATATTTTCAACAAAAACATCTTGGAACATTGGGTCTGCTGCCAGGGGAACATGTTCAATCCTACTTAATAAATCATCGAATAGAAAATTCCCATCGCTTTCAAATAAAGCGATTTTTGCACCTTTAAGAGCCGTGTTACCAGCACTCTCTAACTTCTCGACTGCAAAATCACAAAGACCAATTTCAACAGCATGAATAGGATCAATATAATTCCCAAATGCACCCGCCAGGTGGACCTTATCAATTTCCGAGTGTTTGACATTCATCCTTTTCAGTAAAAGCTCAACCCCCGCAGCAATAGCACCTTTTGCCAGCTGAGTCTCACGAATATCCGCCTGGGAAATACTAACAGGGCTTAATATTGTAAACTTGCCACCTATACAGTTTAATTTACCTCTCGGTGTTATATGACCTAATTTCAAGCCGGCCGCGATAGTATCCACAAGTCCGCTTCCACAAATACCATCTGGTATTACATTTCCGATTACAGAACATTCAAGTTTCCCACTATTCACTTTTACTCTCGATATGGCGCCGGTAGTAGCTCTTTTACCCATAGAGATCTTAGCACCCTCAAAAGCCGGGCCTGCAGCTGTTGAGGCACAAACAATCTTATCTTTGTTCCCAAAAACCACTTCACCATTTGTTCCAAGATCAATTAATCCGATAAGGGAAGAACTCTCATGCATCCCTATTGCAAGAATACCCGCCAATATATCACTACCAACAAAACCTCCGAGACTGGGGAGAAAAGTAACAGTCGGATTTCCCGGAAGTTTCCAACCCAGAGATTCGGCACTTAAGTGAAAAACTCCATCATTCACAGGTTCAAAAGGATACCTCGATAGAGGAAGTGTATCAATTCCACAAAATAAATGATGCATTGCAGTATTCCCAACCAGGACTATATTAAGCAGCGGTAATTCATCCTGTAAAGACGTATTACACAAAAGATTATCAATTTCTTTCCTTATTTTACTTCGTACTAAATCCCTAAGAATTTGAGCACCTTTGTCTTTGAGTGCAAATTCAATCCTACTCATGATATCAGCGCCGAAGCGAGCCTGGGGATTCAAAATCGTCCTTACCCCAAGAACATTTCCACTCCGTAAATCGAGCAGCTGTATAACAATTGTAGTCGTTCCCAAATCAACTACTATTCCAAGACCTTCACGGGGTTTCACTCGAATTCTGGAGTCATCCGAAAGAATATTCATATTCCATTGGGCAAGTTCTATAACAAGCGGTTCTTTAACTCTTGCATGACAAGCTAACCGTAGTCCCTGTTTGATTTCCTCTTTCGTAAGAGCCTGCCGATCATAATCACTAATTGAAATTTCCCCCTCCAGAACCCTAATAATACATCCTCTACATAATCCCTGTCCGCCACATGGGAACTCAACACCGTAATCGAATAATATGTCCCGCAGAGCAGTATCTTTTCTAACTTTTAAACTAATACCAAGCGGTTCAAGTTTTATAGAAATCATACACAATCCCTTATTTATAATAAAAGCTTTTTGTAAATCTGAACTTTTTATAGCAAATTAGTTACTTAAGTTTTGCATTTTGTAAAGTATTACAAAAACAACAATAACACTTGAGAAAAACCCTGTAAAATTGCCCCTCTCTTATAAAATTTAAATGATTCAGAAAAGTAATCAAGATAGAGGTAATTATGATATACTTGGAAGGTCTGAAAAAAATAAAAGAATTGCAAGACTTTTTATAGAAGAAAGGAAATTTCTGAAATAATTGTAAATATGTTTCCTCCGGTTTAAATATTGCAGAGGGAAAATTCGCTTTGTTCGGCGAATCAGGAAGGTGTTGTGCTTCCAGACAAAATCCTGTACGATGTTTATAAACAATACCTTTTTCGCCCGTGATTGCTTCGTCTAGAAAATTACCTGATTAAACTGCACTCCTGGTTCATTTGTAGATAATTCCATAATTCGACCGCTTTGAGGTCCATATACATTGATAACCTTTCTGAGAGAACCAAAATTTATCTTGACTTTCTTTTTAAATAATGTAAATTTGTAAATGAGAATGATTCTCATTTACAGATGCTGAGTTCTTATGACTAAAAATAATAAAAGAGAAAATATAGCCAAGTTACTAAGAGAGAAAAGCCTAAAACCAACGGCGCAAAGAATTAGCATCTTGGGTGAATTAAAAAAATTACATACACATATCGAAGCAGAAGAACTATTCTATCACCTCCGAAAAAAGAGTTTCAAAATATCACTTGCTACAATTTACAGAACCCTGGAAAGATTATCTCAAAAGGGAATTATTAAAAAAGTAAATTTCGGTGATGGATATATGCGCTATGAAATCAATTTACCGGATGTACATCATGATCATCTAATTTGTGATGAATGTGGAAAGGTTATTGAATTTTTTAATCCCGAGATCGAAGGGCTTCAAAATAATACTTGTTCTGAATATAATTTTCAAGCAACCCATCACACAATGATTATACATGGAACTTGTGAAGATTGTCAAAAGAAGAAAATGTTAAAACAAGGAGAAAAGTAAATAATAATGGATAAAGTTGATTTAACTCAAATAAATCAGGGAGAGGCTGTTGTTGTTGTTGATATTAGAGGTGGATATGGTTTGAGCAGGAGATTGGAGACTATGGGTATAAAACCTGGAGTAATGATTACTAAGGTCAGTTCTCAACTTATGCGTGGACCAATAACTGTACAGGTAGGTAACTCAAGGCTCGCTATAGGTTTTGGAATGGCAAGAAAAATTATTGTGAAGATATGAAGAAGAATTATCCTGTGACATCCCGGAAGTTACTTCTGATGGGCAATCCAAATGTGGGTAAAAGTGTGATTTTTTCCCGTCTTACTGGAGTTCATGTTATTGCCTCTAACTATGCCGGCACTACGGTAGAGTTCACAAAAGGCTGCGTAAAGCTCGCTGATGAAAAGGCAGAGGTAATAGATGTCCCCGGGACTTATTCAATAGACCCAACTTCAAAAGCCGAGGAAGTGGCTGTGGAAATGCTTCAAAACGCTGTATCTGAAAAAGGACGTAAAAATATAGTCATAAACGTTATTGATGCTACTAATCTTGAAAGAAATCTGAATCTCACACTCCAACTGCTCAAACAAAACATTCCTTTAATTGTTGCCCTCAATCTCTGGGATGAGTCAAAGCATATCGGTATATCTATAGATAGGGAAAGGCTTGAAGAAATTCTTGGAGTTCCTGTTGTGCCGACTTGCGCCATATCAGGTGAAGGTATAAAGGAACTTGTGACAAGACTTGATGAGGCAAAAACCGGAACTTATCAATATAAGGAGGAAGATCGCTGGAAAGAGATAGGAAAGATTATCGGTCAGGTACAGAAGGTGACTCATCGCCATCACACCTTTTTAGAAAGATTGGGGGATGCTTCGTTGCAACCTCTAACGGGAATTCCTATTGCTCTGATCGTAATATATCTTATGTTTACGATTATCAGATTCATTGGTGAAAGTCTTATCGGCTATGTTTTTGAACCTCTTTTTGAAAAATTATGGGCTCCCCTGATTATGAGACTTTCTTCTATCCTAGGGTCTCAGGGATTTGTTCATGACATATTGATAGGAAAGTTAGTTGACGGAGAAATTGACTTTGTTGAATCTCTTGGTCTTTTAACAACTGGACTTTTTGTCCCTATCGCCATGGTTCTCCCTTACGTTCTCGCCTTTTACCTCGTTTTAAGTTTTGTTGAAGACTCCGGCTATCTTCCCCGACTTGGTGTATTAATTGATAATATTATGCATCGTTTGGGTCTGCATGGTCTGGCAATAATCCCGATGATGCTGGGATTAGGATGTAATGTTCCAGGAGCTTTAGCCACAAGAGTACTGGAAACGAGAAGAGAAAGGTTTATCGGTGCAACATTAATGGCAATAGCGATTCCCTGTATGGCACAGATAGCAATGATTGTGGGACTGGTGGGTAAGCATGGTGCAAAAGGACTTGGATTGGTTTTTGGCACTTTGTTCTTAGTCTGGATTATACTTGGTATTCTGTTAAACTCTATTCTTAAAGGAGAAAGTCCGGAAATATTCGTGGAGATACCGCCTTATCGCATCCCATATTTTATGGCGTTATTAAAAAAATTATGGATGCGAACCAAATGGTTTTTACAGGAAGCCATTCCCTATGTTCTTCTCGGAGTTCTCCTTGTAAACATTCTCTATTCACTTCGGATTATTGATTTCATTGGCAGGTTCACCGCTCCAATAGTTACAGGAATTCTTGGACTTCCAAGAGAAGCTGTTGGTGCTCTTATTATTGGTTTTCTTCGGAAAGACGTTGCTGTTGGAATGCTCTCTCCTCTTGGTTTAACATTGAAACAGCTGGTGATAGCCTGTGTTGTTTTGGCAATGTACTTCCCCTGTGTCGCTACATTTGCAGTTTTGGTCAAAGAACTTGGCGTGAAAGATATGTTAAAATCGGCAGGGATTATGATCGTGTCTGCATTAACTGTTGGAGGGATACTTAATCTGGTGCTATAAGATTTCTTATGTACGTATCAATTTTTTAAGATGTAATAAAACATAGTGGAAAAATAGTTTATAATAATGAATTAAAGATGAAACAAAATTCAAGTTTAAAGCATTTTTCTAAAATATCGGCTTCATTGCTGATATTGTCCTTAATTGCAAATTTCACTTTTAACAATCTGTTTTTACATGCACATGTTCTAGCAGATGGAAGGGTTGTTGTCCACAGCCATTATGTCCAACATAATAATGCTAAAAAAGGTCATCAGACTAATCATACACATAATAATCTTGAGTATCTATTTTATTATTTAACAACAAACTCAAAGTGCTTACTTTTCTATATTCTATTTTTTATTCTAATCTTTAAAGTATTGTATAATTCTCGACTATTTTACAATAAAAAGATATATCACAAACAATTCATCTACACAAATCACTCTCTTCGCGCTCCACCCTTTTAATCTCCATATAATTCTTAACTGCGCTAAATATTTCTCATGTGATTTGTTCAATTAATTGATCACTGCTCTGGGAATATTAGCAGAAATAATGCAGTTCCATTAAAAGCTACTGCAGATAATTATATAGTATATCTCAAAATATGAAAGGAAAAATAAAGATGAAGAAGTTATATATAGTAATTCTGATTTTAGGAATTTTATTATTTCCACTTTCTATTTATTCATCAAACTTAGGTAAAATCGAAGGTAAAGTAACTGATAAAAATAGTGGTAAACCCCTTATTCTTGCCAATGTTCTTATTAAAGGAACTTCTTTAGGTTCGGCAGCTGATGCAGATGGAAAATATTTTATCTATAATATTAAGCCGGGAGACTATCAAGTGATGGCAACTGTTATGGGTTATGCAGCTGTAACTAAAAGAGTGTCAGTTGCACTGGGGCAAACAGTTAATCTCAATTTTGAGTTACATGAAAGTGCAATTGAACTCGGAGGAGTGGTAGTTACAGGTACCCGAACACCGAGATATGTAAAGGATGTTCCTGTTCGCACGGAGGTGATTACTTCTCTGATGCTTGAAGAGAAAGCAGCACCGAATCTATATGAAGCTCTGGAGGGAGTTCCTGGCATAAGAGTAGAACAGCAGTGTTCTTATTGCAATTTTTCTATTATAAGGATGCAGGGCTTGGAGAGTGGTCACGTTCAGATATTGATTGATGGTCAACCTACCTATTCTGGTTTGGCATCGGTATATGGAGCGCAGCAGGTTCCGGCAGGAAATATAGATAAGATAGAAATTGTCAAAGGTGCTGGTTCTGCTCTGTATGGCAGTTCTGCTATTTCGGGAATAATTAATGTTGTGACTAAAAAGCCGGGTTCGGAACCATCTGTGAGTGTAAGTGCAAGTTTTGGAAGTCATAATACAAATGACTACACCCTATCTTCTTCCCGAAGGTATGGAAATATGGATATGATGGTAAATGCGCAAAAAAATACTGGCGCTGGAATTGATGAAGATAATGATGGTTTTACAGATAGGGTCGAAACAGATAATTTAGCTCTAGGAGCCAGAATTAATCTCTATAATGTATTTGGAGACGATGAGATCACATTTACGGGTCAGACTTTAAATGAGATCAGGACAGGCGGTGAGATAGGTGACGTAGATCCATATGATGGATGGTTACCTGAATGCTGGGAGAATCCTTTTTCGGCAGGTACAGAGAACATCAAAACGAACCGATACGAAGTGGGGGTTATCTATAAGAAGAAATTTGTACGAGGTAATGAAACCACTCTTAACTTCAATTATTGTAAACACGACCGTAATGCCACTAATGATGGTTTCTTAGGAGATTATATGGATACTCACGGTGATACTATACCACCGGTAAATGAGATGAGTCCATATATTGCTAAAGAAAATCTCTATGTAGTGGATTGGAACTATTTCCATTCTGTTGGAAGCAGTCATCGCTTGTTGGGAGGGGTTCAATATTCCTACAATAAATTAGATGAGTCAGGCAGGTATGTAATTGTAGATGAAGATAGTCCTGATTATAGTAGTACATATACATCTGAAAGCGAAAAGTTCGCTCATGATATTGGCTTTTATCTTCAGGATGAATTTTCAATAATAAGTGGCATTCTGGAAATGGTGTTAGGTGCGAGATATGACATTCACAGTTCTAAAGATGACTTTGGAGGTTCCGGTAAGGTTGCTCCCAAAGATAGAATTAATATTGAGTATGATGAAAAAGCTTTTAATCCCAGATTGGCACTAATGTACAGGTTATCTCCTGAACTTGCCCTGCGAATCAGTACAGGAACCGGTTTCAGGGTTCCTTACGGGTTTAGTGAGGACTTGCACCTTTGTAGCGGCTCTCCAAGGGTCAATAAACCGGCAGGCTTAAAACCTGAGAAATCTGTAAGCTTCAATTTTGGAGCAGATTACTCAGCCAGGAGATTTACAATGAATGCCAATGTATTTCGCACTAACCTAAAAGATAAGATTGGATTTGTAGATGCCAGTGAATCATCCGCAAAACTGGGTTATACTTACGAATGGGAAAACATAGATAACGCTTATACGCAGGGGGTGGAACTTGGCTCTAGAATGCTCCTAAGTAGCGACCTTTCTCTTGACTTTACTCTATCTTATACAGATGCTCAATATGAACATAAACGGGATGATTGGGAAGATAGTCCATATTACGATGACAGCAAATATATTCCTCGTGTTCCACTGATTACTGGAAATATCGGGATAGGGTTTACACCAGGCGAATGGAACCTGACACTAAGTAGTAATTATACTGGCAGAATGTACATTGATTATTGTGAGGAAGAAGAATTCTGGCAGCCAGACCCAAGCGAACCAGGATATAACTCCAAGATTAAACATACTGACCCATTCTGGGTGGTAAATGGTCGTATAGCCAGAGGTTTTCCTGATAAGGGAATTACTCTCTTTGCAGGTGCGAAAAACCTGTTGGATTATGTTCAGGATGAGAGACACCCTGATGATGCTGCTTTTATGTATGCACCCTACACTGGCCGCATTATCTACGGTGGTGTGGAAGTTAAATTATGAAAAGTGTGGAAGGAAGAATGAACAACTTGAACTATTTACTTAAAAAACAATTGTGGCGAATAGATCCAAGTTAAAGGAAGGAACAATGAAAAATGAATGAAAATTTTCCAAAATGGTTTGGATAATAAGTAATGGAATGTAGCCCTGTATGATTTTTATTATACGGGGCTTTTTTGTAAAGATATAAGAGCCGACAGTAAATAGATAATCAGGGTATGCAACAGATTTTTTACTCGAAAAAAAGTCTTGACAAATGAACATATGTGCATTATATTAGTTATGAGCATATGTGCAGAAAGGATTAATATGCCAAGACCTCAGAAACAAAGAACAGTCCAGCAACCTCCAAGAATTCAGGGATTAAAACCTATAGGTGTTCCTGCAAGATTTCTTGAAAGCGTTATGCTTTCAATAGATGAATATGAGGCTATCCGTCTTGCTGACTATGAAGGTTTGGATCACCAGGAGGCTGCTGACATTATGGAGATTTCGCGACCTACTTTTACACGGCTTATTGAGAAAGCCCGGAAAAAAGTAGCTGATTGCATTGTTGATGCTAAAGAACTTGTAATTGATGGTGGAAACTATTCATTTATTGCCAATGTAATTCAGTGTTACGACTGCGGTAATGTTTTCCGATTTGACGTACCATCTAATGTGCCTGTATTATGCCCTTCATGTGGTTCGGCAAATATAGTCCATTTGAATCAACAGTTTGGTCGAGGAATGGGGCTCGGTCGAGAGGGTCGTGGACGCAGAGGAAGAAGAGGTCGCGGTGGTTGGTAAAAAAAATAAAGGAGAGTTTATTATGCCTAGAGGAAGAGGTAGAGGTGGACGCGGAAGAAGAAGGGGTTGATAAAGATTTTAAAAGAAGAAAGGAGAATTTATTATGCCTAGAGGAGACGGTACGGGTCCGCTTGGTCAGGGTCCCGGCACAGGGCGAGGTGCCGGCCAAGGCGGTGGTGGCAGAGGCGGACGCATGGGCGGTCAATATGCTGCCGGACCGGGCGGAGATTGTGTATGCCCAAGCTGCGGTCACAGGGTAACGCACGTTGTAGGTCAACCCTGTAATCAAAAAGAGTGCCCAAAGTGTGGCACGATAATGACAAGAGGATAATAAATGATGGAAGATTGTTAATGTTTGATGGTTGATGATGAAACGTGAAATGTGAGAGATATTAAAGGCGAAGGACGTGACCGTGCCAAAGGCAACCCTTATGCGGAAAGACAAAACAAGCATCATAACCTTAACTGAAAAACGTATATCTGTCAATTAAGACTTATATATGTGAGTTAGTTGAAGAATATACATTTAGAAAAAAAAGAAAGGAGAATAATCATGCCTAGAGGAGATGGAACAGGACCCGCAGGAATGGGTCCAATGACCGGACGCGCAGCGGGATACTGTGCAGGATATCCAGTTCCTGGTTACGCAAATCCAATACCAGGAGCCGGTGCAGGTTTTGGGCGCGGCTTTGGTAGAGGCGGCGGCTGGGGCAGGAGAAACCAGTATTATGCTACGGGATTAACTGGCTGGCAAAGAACCGCGTATCCTTATCCAGCTTACGCACCAGCAGTGCCGTTTGGTGCACCAGTGCCCCCAGCTATAACGGGGCAACAGGAGGTAGATTTATTAAAGGGTCAAGCAGAATATCTTGAGAAATCCCTTGAAGAGATCAGGAAGCGATTAGGAGAACTGGAGTCAGAAGCCAAAAAGTAGCAAGTATCGGAAGTTGTGGGATCAGGGAATTCTTCCCTGATCCCGCTCAATGCCTGGGATAAACTTAACACAAGTCCATAAATGAGTTGATATTTTGGGTAAAGATAATCGATAGGACTCCGATATGTATCGGAGTTAAGAACTATGGAGTGAATTTATGAAAATAGCGATTTCAACAGAGGGAGAATTTGTATCTGCCCATTTTGGTCGCTGTCCCAATTTTACCATCATAGAAATTGAGGATGTCAGATTAATAAACAAGGAAGTAATTGATAATCCGGGTCATCACCCTGGATACTTACCGCAATTTTTACATGATAAAGGGGTAACCTGTATTATCGCCGGTGGTATGGGTAGACATGCATCTGGTCTATTTGCCGAGCAAGGAATCCAAACAATTATTGGAATAAATGGTGGTATAGATGAAGTGGTAGATAAAATAATTAATGGGACGCTTAAAGGTGGTGAGAATATATGTAAGCCGGGTTTAGGTAAAGGATATGGAGTAGAGAAGACCGAATACCAAAATAGTAAAGATAGTGGAAAAGGAGGGCTAATGGTATGAAGATTTGCGTAACTTCACAGGGAGATAGTTTAGATTCTGTCGTTGATCCCAGATTTGGAAGGTGTCAATATTTTATTATTGTTGATATCGATTCTTTAGAATTTGAGACAGTTCAAAATCCCGGTATTGCTGCTGGTGGAGGAGCTGGGATTCAATCAGCCCAACTCGTAGCTAATAAAGATGTCGAGGTAATTTTAACTGGTAATGTAGGACCAAATGCATATCAAACTTTACAGGCAGCAGGAGTTAAGATAATTGTAGGAGCAACTGGTACGGTTAGAGAAGCGATAGAACAATACAAAAAAGGAGGGTTTACTTCCTCTACTGGTGGACCCAATGTAAGTGCTCATTTTGGTATGCAGCCTCAGCCAAGCGCATCTGGAGATCAAATTACTCCTGGAGCAACCCAAGGACCGACACCTGATATGGGAACGGGTATGGGTATGGGACGAGGAGGAGGTAAAGGAATGGGAATGGGAAGAGGTATGGATTTTCAACAGCCTTCTTATCAACAACCTGTTTCTAAGGAGCAGGAACTGAAAATACTTAAAAATCAAGCTAACGCTTTACAGGAACAGCTTAACCAATTATTGGGGAAGATAAAAGAGATTGAAGACTAATAAATGAAATTTTAGAGATCAAAAATGGAAAAGAAAAAAATGAATATCGAAAGAAAAGCGTTGCCTTCAATACATGTTCAGGCGGTAATAGCATTAATGCTGATACAATTTGTTCATAAGATTGTCCGTGAAATACCAGGGGCCCTGAATATGGGAGGTCCAGGAGCTGTAGGTGTTCCTATTTTTGCATGTTTGCTTGCTATTGGAATATCTCTGCTTTTCTTGAAGATCAGATGGGGACTTATCATAGGAATAATTGATGGTGCATGGATGATTTTTCAGCCTATTTTAGTTCATATCATTATGGCAAAACCTGACATAAATGGGATTTGGTGGTATCCCTTATTTCCATGGACACAAGCTTTATTGATTATCTATTTCTGCCGTCTTGCATGGAAGAACTTGTAGAGGTGCAAAATCGCTGATTTTAGAATTCTCAAATAGATATTTAACAATGGGATAAACTCGGACTGGGAAAAGCTGGTGCTTTTCCCAGTCGGTTGTCCCAATCAATATATGGTAAAAAGGAATAGAAGAGAATATATGAGAATGGAAAGTTTATTCGGAAAAGGTAAACATGGAAGAAGAGGAAAACACCATTTTAGAGCTGGAAGAATTAAAAGTATGAACTCTTCAAATTTTTTACCACAATTTCCAGAAGTACCTATAGAACAAAGCAATCTGGATTTTCACCCAATTAATGATGCCAATTATTATCCTGAGAAGAGAAAGGATGCTATTGAGAAAATGAGAAAGCCTGTTGCTGTTATTGATGAACAAAGATGCGCTGGATGTGGAGCGTGTGAAGAAGTATGTCCTCGCAATGCAATAATTGTTGATACTTTTGCATCGGTAAATAGTCTTCTTTGTACGGGTTGTGGAATTTGTTCTTCTGTTTGTCCTGTGGATGCAATTACTATATCGTGATTTTGCCAGAATAGGTTAATTGGTCATCAGTAATAATTTTATGTTTTAAAAGGTTTAGAGATGTTTGCATACGGTCCAGTACCATCGAGGCGTCTTGGAAGGTCGATTGGAGTAAGTCCCATTCCAGCCAAGACATGTACGTACTCGTGCGTTTATTGTCAGTTGGGAAGAACAAATCATCTTCAAGTAAAAAGATGTAGTTTTTTCCCAAAAGAGGATATTCTTACCGATTTATCAATAGTCGTAGAGAAATCCGAAGCTGATTATATAACATTTGTTGGTGATGGCGAGCCAACATTAAATAAAGACCTCGGCTGGCTTATTAGTAAAACAAAGGAGAAGTGGGGAATCCCTGTAGCGGTTATTACAAACGGAGCGCTCCTTTTTATGGAGGAAGTTCGGAATGAATTGAGCAAAGCAGATATGGTATTGCCGACGCTTGATGCAGGCGATGAAGAGACATTCAGAAAGATCAACAGACCACACCATAATATTAAATTTGAAAAAATGATAGAAGGTCTTGTTGACTTTAGGAAAGATTTTTTTGGTCAGCTGTGGCTGGATGTAATGCTGGTAAAAGGATTGAATGATGGTTTAAATGCTTTGAAAAATATTAGAAAAGCTATCGACCATATTAATCCGGACCAAGTGTATGTGGCTGTCCCGATACGGCCTCCAGCAGAAAAATGGGTTGAACCACCGGGAGCGGATGTTATTCTTGCTGCACAGCAGATTCTTGGTAAAATAGAATATATTACTGAGAAAGAAGTTGGTGATTTTGGAATCAACGAGTTCAAAGGGACACGTGAAGCAATTATAGAAATATCCTCTCGACATCCTTTGAGACAAGAACAGGCAATAACAATTGAAGAGCATTTTGCCCAAAAAGGAACTTTACAGAGAATGATTGAAGAATCGGAAGTGGTAAAATATGAGTATCAAAACGACACGTATATTTTGCCCAAGAAATTACTAAAAAGGTCGAACTAAATTTTTGGTAACAGTTCACCACGGAAAAACACGGAAAATTGTAAACAATAAGTAAATTACTAAATATATGTGGTTTAGTCTCTTATACGAAGAATTCCTCTATCGGAAAAAGTTAAATCTCTATTTTAGCCATGTGAAGAGTGGTTTTGATTTATTTAAGTTGGGTTCCGAGTTTATTTCCTGTCTAATAATTCTGCGTAACTCCCTGCCTGACTGCGTCGGCAGGCAGGCGTGAAAATCAGTGGTGAACCATTGCAATTTTTGGAGTTATTTTTAACGTATTGCTAAAATGATAGAAGTTAAACTAATGGGATATTGTAATTTTTTTGTTACGGTAAGCGATAAGCACTCCAAATCGGAACATATAGTTAGGCTTACCGATGTGTACTATAACCATTTGACCAGAGGTAAAATTTCGAAAGAGGAATTGATAAAAAGGTCTTTTGAATTTTTACTAAAAAAAGAACCGAATGACTCAACTCTTCCGAAGTTTGATCTAAAAAATATTAAAAAAAAATTTCCGGATTATGAAGATATTGTTAGGATTAGTTATAACAGCTGATATTTCAAGAATGCCTTATGAGTAATTCAGTTTGTCTAAAAATGTTTGGAGGTGTATTATGAATAAAAATATTTTCATTTCTTTTTTCACAATTTATCTAGCTATTGCAGGCACATTGACAGGAATTTATTGTAAATCCTCAGAAGAACAGGGTGAGCCTAAGAAACCTGCTACAGTTGAAGGGAAAACTACAATCACAGTTGTATATGACAATTATCAAGTTAATCCTGATTTGATCACGAGTTGGGGTTTTGGCTGTGTAATAAAAACTCCCACAAATAATATTCTTTTTGATACAGGAGGAAATAGTTCCATTTTACTTTCCAATATGGAAAAAATGGAAATAGCCGTTGAGGATATTGATATAGTTGTTATCTCCCATATTCATGGAGATCATCTGGGTGGACTAAATGGATTTTTAAAGAGAAATGGAGATGTAAAAGTGTATATTCCCTATTCCTTTACGAATTCTGTAAGAGAAGAGATAAAATCCTGTGGAGCAGAGTATCATGATGTAAAAAGTTCAATGAAAATCTGCAAAGATGTTTACACTACTGGTGAGATGGGAATATGGATAAAAGAACAATCTTTAATTTTGGATACAAAAAAAGGGCTGGTGATAATCACTGGTTGTGCTCATCCGGGAATAGTGAATATTGTAAAAGAGGCCAAGCAAATTTTGCCAGATAGAAATATTTATTTAGTTATGGGTGGTTTTCATTTGTCTGGAGCTTCTAACTTGAAACTAATAAATATTGTTAGAGAGTTCAGAAATATTGGCGTTCAAAAGGTTGCTCCTTCCCACTGCTCGGGAGACCGCTGTCGAGAATTATTTAAGGATGAGTATAGAGAAAATTTTATTGATAGTGGCGTTGGTAAAACGTTTGCCTTCTAAAAGTATAATAATTGAGGAAAAGATGAGGATTACTATTATTTATGACAATACTGTTTACAAAAAAGGCCTTAGAGCTGATTGGGGATTTTCATGTCTTGTAGAGATACCCCAACCTGCAGGGAAAAGGATTCTCTTCGATGCAGGAACGAGTGGTAAAATACTTCTCTCAAACATGAAAAAGCTAAATATTGACCCAGCCTCTATTGATGAAGTTTTTATTTCCCATGCTCATTTTGACCATATCGGTGGACTTTCTGCTTTCCTCAATGTAAACAACAAGGTAACTATTTTCGTTCCTCCAACAGTGAGAGGTGTTCGAAATGCAAAAGAAGTAATTTATGTGGATAAAGCACAAGAATTGCATGAAAATATCTTTTCTACTGGCGAGCTTCTAAATGTTGAACAATCATTGATAATTAAAACTGAAAATGGGCTGGTTATTATCGTAGGCTGCTCTCATTCGGGAATAGGAAATATTCTAGAATCAGCATCTCAGTTTGGTAAGCCCTATGCCCTAATCGGTGGATTTCATGGTTTTAATAAATTTAACCTAATTGAAGATTTGGAAGTAATCTGCCCTACTCACTGCACTCAATATATAGATGAAATAAGATCCCTTTATCCTGAAAAATATACCGAGGGTGGTGCTGGAAAAATAATAGAGTTGTTGCCTGAGCAGTAATATTTTAACTAAGAAGGGATTTCTGTGCCCAAAATAAGACCGTTTGAAAAATATACGTCTCAATACGAAGCCTGGTTTGAGCGGCATTATTTTACATATCAATCCGAGCTTTCGGCGATAATACAAATGCTTCCCGCCAAAGGGAAAGGAATAGAAATCGGCATAGGCAGCGGCCGATTTGCCGCTCCCTTTGGGATCCGATATGGGATTGAGCCTTCTCAGAAGATGATCGAATTGGCTGTTCAAAAAAACATCCATGTCATGAAAGGCATCGCCGAATTCCTTCCTATCGGAGATGAGAAATTTGATTTTGCATTAATGGTGACAACGATATGTTTTTTGGATAAAATTGAAAAAGCTCTTCAAGAAATCCATAGAATCTTACGTCCGAATGGTTGCGTCATTATCGGTTTTGTGGACAAGAAAAGCCTGATCGGTAGAAAATATCAGAAAAACAAAAAGAAGAACGTATTTTATAGAGAGGCAACGTTTTACTCGGTTGATGAAGTAATCAATTATTTGAAACATGCCGGTTTTCACCAATTTATATTTTATCAAACCATTTTTAGCACTTTAAATCAAATCACTAAAATTGAGCCGGTAAAACAGGGGTATGGTAAAGGCTCATTCGTGGTTATTAGGGGCAAAAAGAATCACAAAACTTAGGAACCAATATGAATAATATTCACCGAAAATTTTCCGATCGATTAAGAAGCCAGTGGATAAAGATTAAATTCTATACCGAAAAACCAGATTGGAAGGATGCAAAAAGATTGTAAAACGTGCGGTTCTGCGAAGCAACTAATGAGGCGGTATTACATCCCATCATTTTAGATAGAGAAAGTATTAACTGTCCAGGAGCGCAATATGCTTTCGGATGGCAGGACAAATCCCACATTTTGGAGTATTGTCGGGAAAAAACCAAACTGTCTGAGAAGGTATTACAATCCATACTTCATCAAATGCCGCGTTTTAAAAATCCGCTCGAATACATCGGATTGAACACAGAAGGAGAGCCGGACTTGATTATGTCTTATATGATGCCAGAAAATGTAATGCATTTAATTAACCTCTATCATAGTAAACTGGGTAAGAATTTGGAAGTATCCTTGTGTAGTATGATGTCCATTTGCGGCGGCATTGCAGTGAGGACGTTTTTAGAAAACCGAATCACACTTTCCTTTGGTTGTATGGATTCAAGGAAATACGGACAGATTGGCAGGGATCGGCTGGTGATAGGTGTACCCAAAAATCAATTTGATCTTGTTTCATCCGAACCTGGTACATGACTGATGAGTTATTAAATCAATTGATAGATAATTTGAAATAAAGGTAAATCATAGAAAAATATAGGCTGAATACAGAATGTTCAGACAGGTGTTAAAATCAAAGATTCAGAATGCAATATTAACGAAAAAAGAACTTAACTACGAAGGCAGCATCGGAATCGATAAATTACTTCTATTGAAAAGTGATATGATTCCCGGCGAAAAAGTGCAGGTATTGAATTTCAACAATGGTCAACGATTTGAAACGTATATCATTGAAGAAGAAGCGAATTCCGGTATTATCGCTTTATACGGTCCGGCAGCCAGGTTGAGTGAAATAGGGGATAAATTGTATGTTATCTCATACTTGTTTGCCAATGATTCCGAAGTAAAAAATATAGAACCAGGAATAGTGATTGTCGATGAGAATAATAAAATTGAATCATGAAGACCTATTTAGATTGTATTCCATGTTTCTTTAAACAGGCCCTTGAGGCTGCAAGAATGGCAGGCGCGGACGAGCAGACGCAAAAAAGAATATTAATTGAATTGGCTAAAATTCTGCCTGAATTTACCTTAGCCTCTTCTCCCCCCGAAATGGGCAGAATCATTTACGGGCTGGTTAATAAGATAACCTTAAAAGATAATCCTTATCAGGACATAAAGGATAGAAGCAATAAACTTGCTCAGAATATTTATAGTAAACTGAAGAAAAAAATAAGCCGTTCCAACGACAGGTTATTGAAGGCAGTTGAATTAGCCATTGCAGGTAACATTATTGATTACGGTGCAAAGAATACGCTAAATGTTGATGTAGAATTAACGAGGATTCTGGATGAAGAGAATAAAGCTATAAAAATTGGAAATAAGGCAAATTTTGATTATGTAAAATTCATGAATGCTCTGGACGAAACAAGGAATATTCTTTATCTTGCTGATAATGCGGGTGAGGTAGTTTTTGATCGGCTTTTGATAGAAGAAATAAAAAGGCTTGATTCAACTAAGAAAATTATTTATGCGGTTAAAGAAAAACCCATTATTAATGATGCTTTAATTGATGATGCGATTTTTTTCGGCATAGATAAAATTGCAGATATTATTTCATGTGGGTCGGATGCTCCGGGAACGGTACTTCCTTTGTGCTCAAACAAATTTTTGGACATTTACAAAAAAGCAGATATGGTTATCAGCAAAGGACAGGGAAATTTTGAAGCATTATCTGACGAGAAGAGAACCATTTTTTCCCTTTTTATTGCTAAATGTTCGATAATCGCTCAAGATGCGGGATGTAGCGTTGGCGATGTGATTTTGATTTGTAATGGGGATAAAATTTAGTCAGGAGGGATGTAATATGATACCGTTAGAGATTAGAAAATATCCAGACAAGTTATTGAGAAAAAAATGTAACCCGATAAATGAAGTTAGTAAGAGAGAAAAGAAGATTTTTAAAGAAATGCTTTTTACAATGAAATACTTTAAAGGGATAGGATTAGCTGCTCCACAGATAGGTATTCTCGAAAGGTTAATTGTGGCAAATGTTGAAGAAGAAACAATAATGCTATCCAATCCTGAAGTTATTGATAAAAAAGGTTTCGATATTATGAAGGAAGGTTGCCTTAGCATTCCTGATGTTTCCGTCGAATTGAAGAGGCCTTTTGAAATTACTGCGAAAGGTTTAAATGAGAAGGGAGAACTTATAGAATTAAAAACAAATGGGCTCTTAGCCAGAGTACTACAGCATGAGATAGACCACTTAAATGGGAGGCTTATAATTGACTATACTGGATTTTTCCCAAAGAAGGAGTTTTAAGTAAAAACAAATAGGAGGCAAGATGCCTACTTATGAATATCAATGTGACAATTGTTGATATAAATTTGAGAAATTTCAGAAAATAACCGACGCGCCAATCAAAGAATGTCCAAAATGTAATGGAAGAACAAAACGTTTAATAAGTAATGGAATGGGATTTATTTTTAAAGGCTCAGGTTTTTATTCTACGGATTATAAAAGTAATGTTCCTTCCGGTAGAACTTGCTGCGGCAGGACTGAACGATGCGAGAAGCCGCCCTGTTCGGATGATGGGACATGTAAGCAATGAAACAGGAAGAAAGGATTAATCATGGAAATTTCTAAGTGGAAGAACGAAGTTCAGATAAAACGGGAAAAAAAGGATATGTTTTTTTCTGAACATTTTCAGTCACCAATATTGCCTGAAGAACGCCTGGAGTTTGAAGGGCTCGACTATCATCCTCCTAACCTAAAATACAGATTCGAGATTGAACTTCGCGAGCACACCACTAAAGAAAAAATAAAGATGCAGGACACCCAGGGAAATGAGCGAGAGTTTCTTAGATGGGGTGAATTCGAATTCAGAATCGACAATAAAGACTGTAAATTGCAGGCTTATAAGAGTTCTCCTGAGGAAGAATGGCTATTTATTCCTTTTCGGGATGCAACCAGCGGTAAAGAAACTTATGGAGCAGGCCGATACTTTGATCTTGACCCTAACCAGCACAAAACTGGGGAAGAAAAATGGACTATCGATTTTAACAAGGCGTATGATCCACGGTGCGCATATAGCGAATTCTACGCATGTCCATTTGTGCCAATAGAGAATTGGCTTAATGTACCAATCTATGCATGAGAAAAGAATTACCTTTCAAGATGAGGGAAATAAATGGGCAGTTATTATCCAGAATCAAAAGTAGAAATTAATGGATTTATGGCAAGGTATTACGATACCTTACTTAATATAGCAACATTAGGCAGATATTCTCCATTTATAAAAAAATCCATTGAATTGATGGAAATTAAACCAGAAGATAGAATCCTTGACTTGGGAACAGGCACGGGCAGGAATGCTTGTTTAATGACGAAGTATCTTTCGAAAAAAGGAGAATCAATCTGTATTGATATTTCCCGAGAGATGATTTCCCAATTCAAGAAAAGATGCATTAATTATCCCAATGTAAAAATAATCCGTGCAAGGATTGACAAATCTTTGCCTTTTAGAGAAAATTTTGAAAAGGTTTTTATTGCTTTTGGGCTCCATGGATTCCCTCAGGATGTTAGAGAAATGATTATAAAGAGTGTCTTTGAGGTGTTAAAGAGCAATGGGAGTTTTTTTATTTTAGATTACAATGAATTTTGTTACAATGAGATGCCTTTTTATTTGAAAGTTCCTTTTAGAGTTATAGAATGCCGTTATGCATTTGATTTTATCGAGCGAGATTGGAAGCAGATACTAGCAAATCATAATTTCACTGGCTTTGAACAGTTTCTCTTTTTCAAAGATTATGTAAGATTATTAAAAGCCAAAAAGCTGGATGACAATAGAGATGGATCATAAATCATTAAACTGGTTATTAGAATTATCAAAGGAGGATTGAAATGATTGAAGTCAAAAAGAAAAATGATAAGGAATTTCTAGTAACGATAGAAGAAAAAGGTAGCAGATCAGAACATGAAGTCATTTTGGATGATGAGTATTACCAAAATTTAACCTATGGAGAAATATCCAAAGAAGAACTGATCAAAAGGTCTTTTGAATTTTTGCTTGAGAGAGAGTCTAAGGAATCTATACTTTCCAAATTTAATTTAAGGGTCATCAAAAATTATTTTCCAGAGTATGAAGAGAAAATAAAGAATTTTTAATATTCCCTAGAAAAATAGGTGAGAGAAAAATGAACCGCGTATATATTAATTCATCACTCATGAAAAGGAGTCAGAATTAATGAACATGGATTCAAACAGAGCTAAACAGATAGAGGAACAGAACAAACTAATAGATGAGATTCTGAAAAAAATCAAGAAAAGGATCGTTATATTTAGTGGTAAGGGTGGAGTCGGCAAAACGACTGTGGCTGTGAATCTCTCATACACGTTATTAAAACGAGATAAGAAAGTAGTTCTCCTGGATGCAGATATTACCAGTCCGAATGTTCCTAAAATGATGTGTGAAAAACCTCCTCCTAGAAGCGATCAGAGATTGAAATAAATAATATAACAATGAAAGATAATATGACAAAATGGGAAAGCGAAGAAGGAGTTAAATTCTTGAAAAAAATCGGAATACAAATTGGTCAGCCCATTTTGGATTTCGGCGCGAGAGAGGGCCGTTACAGCATCCCAGCAGCCATTGCTGTCGGTAAAACCGGACTGATTTACGCGGTGGATAAAGAACAAAAGGTTTTGGATGAATTAAGCCGAAAAGTGAAGCGTATGAATTTGAACAATATAAAGAGCGTCCGAACAACTGGAGCCGTAACACTCGATTTCAACGCTGAATCAATATATGTGGTGTTACTTTATGATGTGCTGCATTATCTTAATAAGGATGAAAGAGGGAAATTATACTCCGAAGTTTTCCGTGTTTTAAGGCAAAATGGGATTCTTTCTGTATATCCCAAGCATGTATTGGAAGACTCTCCATTTGATGAGTTTGGAAGACCCCATTTATATGATGTTAAACGGGAAATCATGGCTTCAAATTTCAGATTTCAGAAAAAATATTGTGACACTATCAGCCACGATTATTCTCTTAATCATGGGTGTGTTCTTAATTTTACGAAATGATTATTATCAAATGCGCAAAATGCAAAAGAAAGATTTTCAAATACAGAAAGGTCGGAAAAGGTCGCACATTACGATGTTATAAAGATAGAATTGTCAAGTACTATCCGATTCGAGATCGAGAGAATATACAGTGTTTGTGCGGTCAATTAATCGGAATTAACAAAGGGAAATGGATCAAGATGAAGCAAAACGCATTTGAATATTCAGGGAGTGTATCCAAAAAGTGAAAGTCACAATTATTTATGATAATCAAGCCTTTAAGGGATTTCAGTCCGGTTGGGGCTTTTCCTGTCTGGTGGACCAGCGGATATTATTTGATACCGTCGATTATTTTGTATCCGTAGAAACTGGACGGATATTGGAGATATAATGTTGAAACAGATTGCCAAGGAGTTAAGAAATCATGCTCCGTTTACCGGTTTCGGCTCTGTGACTGGTATAGTCCTGATGATGTTTTCTCAAAAATTGCCGAGAGGAATATCTCTGAATATTTTTTACCTTTTTCACCCGTTGCATGTGGTTTTAAGTGCCCTTGTAACAGCATCCACCTTTGAGATTCATGAATGTAAACGCATAAACGTCCGATGTTTCCAGGGTAAGTGTAATTTTTGGAAATTGTTTATAGTCGGTTACTTGGGCTCGATTGGCATTGCCACTCTCAGCGATTCGCTTATTCCTTATCTTGGCGAGGTCATGCTGGAAATGCCGAACCGGGGGATCCATATAGGTTTTATCGAAAAGTGGTGGCTGGTCAATCCTTTGGCTGTTGCCGGAGTCACATTCGCTTTTTTAAAGCCAACAACCAAGTTTCCGCATGCCGGCCATGTATTGCTCAGCACATGGGCTTCATTGTTTCATATTTTGATGGCTGCGGGTGAGTCGTTAACTGGATTTTCCTATATCGTAATTTTTGTGTTTTTATTCCTTGCGTTCTGGGTCCCTTGTTGCGTGAGCGATATTGTGTTTCCGCTCTTATTTGTTAAAGAACAAAAATCAAAGGATTAGCAATGAAGACGAAAACAATTAAAGAATCAGTCGCCAAATGTTTAAAGATAGTTCCATCAGATGTGATAACTGCTTGACAAGAAAAATCCCACGATTTAAAGTTCCGTTCATTATATCTAATACAATCAGATCGTTACTTTTTTTAACTATGATCTTATTTATGTTCGGTATTATAGGTGGGAAGAAAGGTTTCGTGCTCTATCACCACATTAACCCATTTAATCTTTTCAATTTTGATTTTGATGAGCTTTCTATAGTAATAACATTAGTGTGTGTGTTTATTGTTGGATTGTTTATCTATCGTCCGTTTTGCCAGTTTATATGTCCTTTCGGTCTGATTTCGTGGTTAGCTGAACGCTTTAGTATATTCCGTGTGAATGTAGATCATAGTAAGTGTACAAAATGTGGTGTCTGTATTGATATCTGTCCTCTTGATGCAGCTAAAGGAATGGTTGAAAGAAAGAAAATGCCAGCTGATTGTTTCAGCTGTGCAAGGTGCTTGAATGTTTGTCCTGTTGATGCAATTCACTATGAGTTAAGAAAAAACCTTACGAATGTTTCATTGAAATAATCCCAATGGGGAAGTTCTTTGTAAGATTGACAGTGTTAATCCGGATTAATCATTTTATTTATTATATTTATAAAGTTACTTATAGGTTTTTATTAGAGAATATTATGAGAACAATTTGCAGTTCTGAGTATGAATAGGGGCTCTTAAAAATGCTTAAAATCATATTAGCTGTCAATTCGGGATATTTGATAGTAGATTTTTGATAATAGTGAAAATACCAGCCCATGATTTCTCCAGCGGAGTCTCTTCCTCAGAGAGGTCTCTTCGAGATGAGATAATCATGGGTATCAAAATGTATTAGGTGTGAGAAATATAGGGCTTTAAAATTAACTCATGGTAAAATTCAAACCAGAATTATTAAGAAATATCTCAGCGATTCAAAAATGGGTAATTCCAATAATTTTGATACTATTCATTATGCTGTGGACTGGTTTTTTCGCTTATCATAAATATTTACAAAATCAGGTTAATGAGAGAACCAATATTATCACACCTGACGGTATTAGTTCTCTTGAGAAAATAACTTTAGGCGGAATTGATCAATGGGTTCTAATCCGAGGGTGGGATAGGTCAAATCCTGTTTTGCTTTTTTTACACGGGGGCCCGGGGGCTCCGCTATTTACTTATGTACGAGATATCGGTGTTACAGCAAAATTAGAACAGCATTTTGTTATGGTGTATTGGGAACAGAGAGGAACCGGTAAGTCTTTTAATCCTTCTATTCCTTTGGAATCGATGACGATAGAGCAACTTATATCGGACACATTTGAACTTTCAAAGATTCTGAAAGATCGTTTTAAAGTACCCAGGATATATATTGTTGGGCGTTCCTGGGGAAGTTTGATCGGATTGCTTACTGCTAAACGTCATCCTGAATTATTTTATGCCTATGTTGGAATTGGGCAGATGGTTTATCCGTTAGAGAATGATAGTATTTCCTATCAATATACTCTTAAAATTGCCGAAAGATTTGGAAATGAAGAGGCATTGAAGAGCCTGAAAAAAATTGGCAATCCTCCTTATAATTATGAAGAACTAATTATTCAGCGAAAGTGGCTTACAGGATTTTATAAAGCGATAATGGCTGAGAAATTCAATAAAAAACGAATAAATTACCGGAAAAAATTGTTATCAACTCCTGAATATTCTTTAATAGATATCTTTAAGACGGGAATGGATCCGTTTTTCTCGATTAAATGCTTATGGAATGATGAATTTTATAAAATAAATCTATTCGAGCAAGTTCCCATGGTAGAAATACCGGTGTATTTTCTTTCAGGACGATATGACTATTTTACACCATCGGAAATAGTTGAGAATTATTATCAGAAATTGCAAGCATCTAAAGGAAAAGATTTTATTTGGTTTGAGCATTCCGGACATTATCCTGAATTAGAGGAACTGGAAAAATTTCATGATGTAATGGTCAACAAAATATTAGGAAAGGTCTATATCAATGAAAAAATTACTCATTAAACTGATATGTTTTACTGTACTAATCTTAAGTATTCAAAATGCTTATGCTCAGACAGAATTCAACTGCTTCTCAATTTTAGTCGGCAAAAAGGCTACAAAAGACGGCTCTACAATACTAGCACACAATGAGGACGATTATGGAAAATTATTGGTTGACTGGTATAAAGTCCCACGACTTACCCATAAGCCGGGAACGAAAATAGAACTTAAGAATGGAGGTCAAATAGATCAGTCAAATGAAACCTACAGTTTTATTTGGTTGGAAATGCCAGGCTTTGACTTCTCAGATAGTTATATGAATGAATGGGGAGTGACAATTACTTCGGATGGGTGTCAATCCAAAGAAACTGAAGGTGAATTGATAAATGGTGGAATTGGCTATTATTTGAGAAGGATTATGATTGAACGAGCCAAATCAGCTAAAGAAGCTGTAAAAATTGCAGGGGAGATTATTGATAGTATTGGATATTCATATTCAGGCAGAAGTTATTGTATAGCCGATCCTGAACAAGCCTGGATTATGTCGGTTGTAAAGGGAAAACATTGGGTTGCACAAAGAATACCTGATGATCAGGTTGCAATTATTCCGAATTATTACACAATTGAAGAAATAGACTTAGCGGACACTTTAGATTTTTTAGGTTCACCTGATATTGTAAACTATGCAACTCAAAAAGGATGGTACGACCCTGAATCCGGTAAAGAATTTAATTTTAGAACGGCTTACGGCAGCCCTGCCAGTTTGAACTCTATGGGGAATATTGCAAGAAAATGGCATGCCTTAAATTTGTTGTCAGAAAAACAATATGATTTTTACGCTGAATTCCCTTTTTCCTTTAAATCCCAAAATAAACTCGCAATTCAGGACGTTATGCTCATTTTGCAGAACCATTATGAGGGAACACAATTAGAAATGCATCCGGATTATAACGCCGGGAATCCTCATGAAAATGTTATAATGAGAATTTGCTCTGCCTCAAATCAATATGGATTTGTTGCTCAATTGCGTAATTGGTTACCAACAGATATAGGTTCTGTTTTATGGATCGCTCCCCGGAGATCATGCATCCAGCCTTTTATTCCATGGTATTGCGGGATAAATAGTATTCCTGATAAATACTCCGGGGGTAATTATACTGAAGCTCTTGAGCAACATTTTGCCTCTATTGAAAATATTTATGAAAGATCAAAGTCTCATGCTTTTTGGGTATTTGTTAATTACACTGAAGAAATAGATAATAACTATGGTGATTTAATAGACAAAGTCAGAGACCAAAAAACTGCATTTGAAAAAGAGATATTTGAAAAACAGGATGCTTTTGAAGAAAAAGTCCTCTCGGTTTATAAGAGAAATCCAAAGAAAGCTAAAAAAATGCTTACTAATTACACTTCCAAATTAGCGACAAAAGCTTTATCATTATCTAAGGGGGTGCGATAGAATGAAGTTTTCATTCATTATAATTTATCATTTTGTTATTTATGAAATTACAATATAAATATGTTAAGGTTATATCATCACACCCCCTAAACTTAACGACGACTCAAAATAAAGTAGCAGCATTTTGAAAAGCTGACTGCTCCAAAATAAAATGTGCCTGGTGAAAATTGCTTCAACTTGACAAATTATGGGCGGCGCTAATTTTTTGGGAATTTCTTTGTTTAATAAAGTTTGATTTGTATTATTAAAAGATGGTGGTGCTAAGTAGTCTCAAGTTATATACACCATTATGTGAATCTTTTTATTGGGCTAATTCTTGAAAGCAATGAACAACGAAAATATAATAGGTATTGTAGGTGGAGTCGGTTCTTATGCGGGGCTTGACTTAGTCAGGAAAATTTTTGATCAGACCATTGCAAGCATAGACCAGGAGCATTTGTCAGTTGCTCTTCTGTCAATTCCTAAAGAAATAGAAGATAGGACTTTATTTCTATTAGGACAAACAGGCGTAAATCCAGCTTATGCAATATTCAGAGTCATTAGAAAATTGGAAGAAATTGGAGCGAGTGTTATAGGAATCCCATGTAATACAGCCCATTCACCTCGAATATTCGATGTTATAATTGAAGAACTAAAGAAAGCAAATAGCTGCGTCAAACTAATTAATATGATTAGCGAGGTTGCGAATTTTATTCTAGAAAATTATCCGACGGTTAGAAATGTTGGTGTGTTAGGTACAATTGGGATGTATAAAACAAAAGTATATTCAAATATTTTTGAAAAAGCTGGCATTAATGTAATTTTGCCAGATGAAGTTTTACAGGAAATAGTGCATGACGCAACCTATAATCCAGTATTTGGAATCAAATCCCAATCAAATCCAGTGACCGATATTGCGAAAGAGAAATTATTGGAAGCTATTCGCTTTTTGCAAAATGGAGGAGCTGAAGCAATAATTTTGGGCTGTACTGAGATATCTCTTACAGTTACTGATAAGAAAATAGGGAAAACTGTAATAATAGACCCTACACTAATTCTTGCCAGGGCATTGATCAGGGAAGTGAATCCGGATAAACTCAAACCCTTGATGAATGTATAAAAAGAAACGAAGTTAAATAACATAGAAGATTATTTATCTGTTTGAAATTTTACATAAAAAGAGGTTCTATGTCAAATTATAATTTAAAGTTTATCATTTGTCTGTCTTTTTTCACAATAATGCTTAATAGTGCATCCTCTTTTAGCGATGATTCCAGGAGGGTGAGAGCAAGGGAAATCGGGATTGAAGTTGGCGTGATGAAAACGGGCACATTGAACGCAATTACCGATGTTCCAGGCGTAAAAGTTGGGCACAAAACAATTATACAAGGTAATAATGTACGAACTGGGGTAACCGCTATCCTATCTCATGATGGCAACATATATCAAGAAAAGGTACCCGCAGCAATATATGTGGGAAATGGTTTCGGTAAGCTTGCCGGTTACACACAGGTAGAAGAATTGGGCAATATTGAAACACCAATCATTCTTACTAATACCCTGAATGTCGGAACCGCCGTAAGAGCGGTGGTAAAATACATACTGAACCAGCCAGGGAATGAGAATGTCCGAACTGTAAATGCCATTGTCGGTGAAACAAATGACGGTTATCTTAATGATATTCGCCTGTTAAATATTAAAGAAAAGGATGTTCTGGACGCTATCATAAGAGCAAAATCAGGCTCTATCGAAGAAGGCAGCATAGGAGCAGGAACTGGCACTATTGCTTTCGGTTTTAAGGGTGGGATTGGAACAGCTTCAAGACTTGTACCTAAAAAAGATGACAGTCATTATACATTAGGTGTTCTGGTTCAATCAAATTATGGGGGAATTTTAGACATTAATGGTGCACCAGTCGGACGGGAATTTAAACAACCAAAAAAGGGTGCTAATGCTCTTGAAAAGGGCGATGGATCCTGTATGATTGTCGTTGCTACCGACGCACCTTTATCCCCAAGAAACTTGAAACGTATAGCAAAACGGGCTCTCTATGGGCTGGCTCGAACAGGTTCTTGTATGAGTAATGGTTCCGGGGATTACGTTATATCATTTTCCACAGCATACAGAATTCCTCATAATACTAAAAAGCCTATATCTATACCACCATTGATACCTAATGCCGCAATGACACCATTCTTCAATGCTGTTGTTGAAGCAACTCAAGAAGCAGTTTATAATTCAATGCTAATGGCAAAAACTGTCGAGGGTCAAAAAGGGCGAGTCGTGCCTGCGATTCCCATTAATGAGGTTGTTAGAATATGTAAAAAATACAATGTACTTCATCTTCAGAAGAAATTAATCTCGCCTTCATCAAAGTAAAACTGAAGTTCCCCCAGAATTAATGGATGAATATAACATAAGATTTTGTATTTTATAATGGTAATATTCATTTATAAGTGGAAAAGTGTTTTCAGAAGTTTCGGAATTTTTAGAACCTTATTTTATGAAGTTTTTAAATAGACTTCCCCTCTTTCCTCCGGCAGCTGCCGGAAGGGGATTAAGGGGTGGTTAAATCATTTCAGTGTAATGCCAGAATTAGCCCTAAATTTTTCGGGGAAACTTCTGCGAAGTAACAATATTGCGTTATAATTCCTGAATGTATTGCTCTGTGCTTTGTATTACCAGATAGACGCTTTTTGGTTGACGAGAATAAAATACAAGAAGTATATTTAATATTGAGAAGTTGTGAAATTATTCGGAATCTTGAAAATGAATTCAATAATGAGGTTGTCTGTGGTCTATCATAGAAATAAAATGATAAAAGTATTGGTTTGTTTAATATGCTTAGCAGCAGCTGTAAAATTAAATATGGCTCAGGTTCTGGAAGAATATAAGGCAGAAAACAAAATAAATAACGAGATATATTTCCATTGCAGAGGAATGTTTATCGAGGAAGGTGATAATGCTTACATGAATTCAAATTTCTTCGATAAAGCCGGCAATAGTATATTAAAAGAAGAAATAGAATATAAAGCCGAGTCTTTTGAAATAGTGAAGTATGAATTGGAGGACTATCGCACCGGAAGGAAAGAAATAATCACTGGCAGAAATAATGAATATATTTTGCGGTATAAAAGGAATTCTGATAATAATTTCAGGGGAAAAGGCATAAAAAAAGATGGATTGATACTTCACGGTTCCTTTCTACCGATATTTATTATAAAGAAGCTTACTATGCTCAATAATGGTCAGGAAATATTATTTCGATTATTGGTTCCTCTCCGTCCAACAACTGAAAGATTTCAGTTAAAACAGATTGGCATGGTAAAAGTAGATGACAAAGAGTGTTATGAGATAAAAATGGAAGCATCTTCATGGATAGCAAGAAGATTAGTTAAGCCTATATTTTTCTACATTGATACGGAGAATCCTAACAGGCTGATTATGTATAAAGGCAGATTGTTACCAACAAATGAAAAGGGAAATCCTCTGGATGGGGTTATAACGTTTTCTTATAATGCTTTCTAATAGCCAGCGCCCTGAGTTCTATGTGAACTAACAAATCGTAACACGTACAAGGGCGTTTACAAAAAGAATATTAGATTTTTTTGTAACCTGATTTAACAAATACTCTTTTTTAAAATTAAAAGACCCTTGTGTCGGGTTGACGCAGTTATTAACTGCTATTTTTTTGCGATTTAAAGCAATCATTAATAATTTTAGCAAATTTTGGGGGGATATAATTCATATCAATACAATTTTTGATCTGACGGCACAACATTTTGTCTGCTTTATCTAATAAATTAATATTGTTTTTGTACATCTAAATTAATTTATAACAAACAGGTTGATTAAGCATAATCGAAGTATCACGATCAATGAAGGAGAAAGATTTAGATGCAATTATAAATTTTCGAGCTGATTTATTGCAACCATATTTATATTTATCTATACGATTCTCGGTATTCATAACGAAGCAAATAATTAAATCATCATCATAATCCGCACTAGAAAGGGCGATGTAATATTTGCCTTTAGTGCCATAAAAATTCGTAGATTCTAAATCTAAGAAGGTTTGACCAATTTCAAATTCGGCCATCAGTGAGTAATTCTTTTTGCAATTGGAATCTTTCTTTTATTGTATCTATATCAAGAATAGTATCCTCATCTAAAGCTAAAAAATAGTCAATTTCTAAGAACATACCTTTTTCTTTTGTCTTATCCCATGGTGTATTTTTTAAATGAGTAATTTCACTCATTTCTTGTGCAGTTGAATATTTATAGGTAAAAGCGACTTCTTCTAAAACTTTTAATTCATTTGGAGATAACCAATCCAGGTCTATTTTTTTATTTTTAAGCAAAAATTTAAATTGCTTATAATCATTTTCTTCTTCATGCTCCTCGATAATTCTAAAATGCTTATAAAACAATTCTGAGAGATTATCAGTAGAAATTTCATCATATAGTTTTCTAGGAACAGGCCCAAAAGGGTAAGCAAAATAATCTAAACCAGTGACGGAAGTGCCAAATCTTTTAAAATGCAAAAAATCCCAAAAGTATAATAACTTGAACAATTTTGTTCTTCCTACATTCCTTGTATTTTTTACGAAATATTTAATTCCATTGATTAATTTTAATTCTGTTGTATTCATATTTTATATTTTTTCACCATTTATCTTTTTCAATTTTTTAGTTCAACATATATTTTCAAAAAGCACTATCGGGAAAATAAATTAATTTTGCAGCATTGTCAATAGATATAAAATTTTCCATCTATGAACCTTATCTCTTAGAGGTCTCTATCTTGAAGAGGTCTCTCTTTCCCGGCGGGATCTCTACGAGACGAGATAGCATGGACTTACTTCCACCTATTTCCCGTATTTGATATAAAACACGGAAAAATGTCTTTTGATTTTCTAATTTTTCATCATATAACATCATACAATGGAATATTACAAAAGCAATGAGTGAAAAACAAGAAGAAATTTAAATCGGACCTTGAATTAAAATGGCATACTGGATTTATCGGAGTGAACCTTAATCCCGTCATGTACTTTATAACACACTTTCCCCACCGGGATTCGGAATGTGCGTTTTTACACTCACCCCGTCACTCTTTTTCCCAAACTCTTTGTACAAAGGCAGATTGTTACCGACAGATGAAGAGGGAAATCATCTGGATGGGGTTATAATGTTTTCTTATAGTGATTTCTGATAGCCAGCGACGGGTTCATGTATCTAACGGAATACGCTTCACCTACAGCGAATTTATGTTAATAAACCTCTCACTTTTTCCCAAAGGGATCTCTTGGAGACAATAATGCTTCCCAAACTCCGAAATCCCAAAATTACGCAACAGCGTTCGCTGTTAGGTGGAAGCGATGGTCAGTCCAATTTTATCAATATCATCTTTTTATAATTTCCTAATTCTGCTCTAGTAATTTTCCAGAAACATATTTATGCAAAATACTTACTACTAATGTTTGATATGGAATACCTTCTTCAATCGACTTTGACTTGAGTCTCTTTAAATCTCTTTCCGATATTCTAATATTTATTCTCTTATTCTTTAAGTAAGTATTCTTAGCATATGCTTTATATTTTTCTATTTCCCTTTCAAATTCAGGTACTGATTGCCATTCTTCTCCTTACGGCTTCGTATTGCCAGTCACGTTTCCCGTCTTTGACAGGGAAGGAACTGCGGTACAAATATGTTTAATTCCAAAAGTTTGAAGATATACCATTTTATCCAGATGTTAATATATTTGAGATACTTGTACAACAATTTTTCTAAATATTCTTCTCAACGCTCTGGAAATGCAGTGCAAAGGTTATCCAGGTTTTTCCCAACTTAACTTTGCGAAAGTTAACTCCATAAAGTATGAATATTTATATCTGTCCATTGAGAACTTCATAAGAACAGCTTTCGCAAAGTTTACGACATAAAACCGGTGATTGAGGTTATCACCACCAAAATGGGAAATCGTCTATAATTTGCAATTTGAAATCTGCAATTTGTTCCATAGGAATCCCTTCGGGAAAATTTGAAATTATTTAACCGGTTCCCACTCCGCAATAGTTTCGATATAAACTTTAGTCTGGGGATCGGTTGTCCAAGATTCATTGGAGTTATAGGTCCAGCCCATGGTTTTCGAGCCGCCGCCGCTTTCTGTTGTGATGAGATAGCGATTTGCAACATGTCCAAAATAATTTGCCTGGTCACGCGGCAATTCTCTGTCACCACCACTTGGGTCTACCGGTATCCAACCATAGCCCGGCAGATAGACTTCTGCCCATCTATGGAAAACATCATCCATACTGGCGTCGTCACCTCGAATAGCAACGGTACCGACATATCTTGCCGGCAGACCGGCTGCTCTGCACATTGCAATATAGACAAAAGAATATTCCGAGCATGAGCCATTCCCGCGCTCAAGGACTGTTGGGGCGGTATTCCATCCACCGACCATTTCGTAGTACATGTGATCAATTAAATAATTGAAAATTTTCCTTGCCACCCAATATGAATTTTTCTCATCAGCAACAGCCTCTTTGACTGCATTTTGAATCACAGGATGATTTATCTGATATTTCTCATTATTCTCCAGGTATTTGCCATTAATCTCCTCCGGAATCTCATCAAGAGTCCCGGCATTATCCGGATATAAAAAGTAGCGAACATCATAAGTTGCAACAGATGAAACCATTACAGTATTTACAGTTTTACCGGACTTCAAATTTTTATAATGAAAATGCGCTGTTTTTTGTCCCCATCGATCAGTTACAAAATCTGTAGGAGCAGGAGTATATTTTATCTCTCCTTGAAGTATTTGATTATCCCGGTTGGTTGGGATTGCCAGATGAACGTCAAGTGTCTTAATTTTTCCGGGTCCAAAATTTTTCACCTGGTGCGTATTAGTAACCTTTGCCTTGCGTTCTTCGCTTTTAGCAAATTTTTCACCATCGCGTACTTTCAGTTTATAAAGTTTATCATTCTGATAATCAACAGCCCATATATATTTACCATCATAGCACAATCCTCTTGTAAAAGGGCCCGGTGCATTAGCGATTATTATAACGCAGCCATTCCGAGGATCTACCATATAAATTTCATCCTTGATCCTGTCAGAAACCCATAGATATTTACCATCATAACATAATCCTCTCGGATCGGAAGAGGGCGACCTGAAGGCAACAATAGTTGTGCCGTCATCAGGGCTAAACTTAATTATTTCATCGGAGTGACTATCCAGGCACCATAAATATTTACCATCCCACGCTAAACCTCTCGGACTGCTGTTGGGCGATTCAACAGTTCTCAGAATCGTTCCATCTTTTGGATCAATTTTATAGATTTTCCCATCTTTAACATCGGAATTCCACAGTGCTTCACCATCCCATGCTAAGCCCATTGGCCAATAGCCAGGGGAATCAATTTTCCGGATTACCTTTCCATTTTCTTTATCAATACAGAACAACTTATCCGCTTTTCGGTCAGCCAACCAGATATTTTTCCCGTCATAAGTAAGTCCGGTAGGGCAGGAGCCGGGTGTATTGTAAGATTTGACAACTTCTCCTGTAAAGGGAAAAGATACTGAGAAGAAGAAAACAAAAAATAAGAAAAAAATAATGAACTTTTTCATAGTTTTACCCTTTGTTAGAGTTTATCCCTCTGGAGGCTCTTTCAAGCGGTCACGAAGGACTCCTTTCTTACGAATCGTATGATCGGAGAATCCCTACGGGAAAGCCCTTCGGAAGGATTTTGTTATAAAGAATATCAAGACCTTTGACATAAGCCTCTATTCCTGGTTCTATCAGCCTATCCAGAACTATATCTTTTAAAACTGATTTTTCAAAGCTCTCTTCTGCAAACGGAAACTCAGAGAGATGTATTTCTACCGCCGGTATTTTTATTATAGAAAGAAGCTCTCTTAAAGAATAGCACGTGTTTGCCAATGCACATGGGCTGATTAAAAGCCCGGCAACTTCATTCCGATTTCGGCTGACTGTTTTAACTATTCTTACTTCATCATAAAACTGAAAAATCTTCAGTTCAATATCCAGCTCTTTTGCTTTATTTCTGATTGCTTTATTCACTTTGTCTAACGTTATGCGAGTGCCTGTATAGCTGGAAATTTTTCCTAACAGTGGCATATTGGGTCCATGTATGACTAATATTTTCATAGCAATTTTAATATAATAGGGATTTTGAAAAATTGCAATAGCAAGTGAAAAAATATTAAAGAAGCGATTCTCACGATTAAAAATTAAAAAACAAATTCATTTACTTAATAAATTGATTATATTAAATTCAAGATAGATGATAGTAAACCAACATATAGAGAGATGTGGTATTATGAAAAGGTCTTATCGATTTATTATGGTTTCAATTGCTATAATTTTATTCACTGCTTTTTCCATTTCATTAATTGCAAAAGAAGATTTACCGGAAATTGTTAAAAAAATTGAACCATCAGTCGTCGTTATTCTAACTTATGAAAATGGAATAACTACTGGACAAGCAAGTGGATTTTTTATTAGCAAGGATGGAGATATTATTACCAATTATCACGTTCTACAAGACGCAGATAGTATTGAAGTAAAAACCTTTGTTGGGAAAACATATCCAGTTATAAAAATACTTGCTGAGGACAAAGAAGGTGATTTAATTCGTATATCAACAAAAATCCCTAACAGTGAAGTTAATCCAGTCTCATTAAGCAAATCTACACCCGAAGTTGGTGAAAGAATATTAGTTATTGGAAACCCTCTTGGACTTGAGAAATCTGTTTCAGATGGCATCGTATCAGCAGTAAGAGAAATTCCAGAATTTGGAAGAATAATCCAAATTACTGCTCCTGTATCCCCTGGTTCAAGTGGTAGCCCTCTGGTAAATATGAATGGAGATGTCATAGGAATTATATCATTTCAAATAGTTGAAGGACAAAACCTCAATTTTGCAATACCATCTGAAAGAATAGCAAATCTTATTCCCAGTAAAGAGGAAACGCTATATGAATGGTTAGCAAAAAGAGAAGAAGAATGGCTTACTTCTGCAGAAGGATTTTACTATTTAGGCCTTGATGCCTTTATTAATGATAATTATGAAGAAGCAATTGATTTTTTTGGACAAGCGGTTAGTAAAAACCCACAATACGCAGAGGCATATTTTCAAATTGGTTACTGCTATGGTGAAATTGGAGTCTATGAGAAGGAAATTGAAGCCTATAAACAGTCAATCCTTATAAATCCTGATAATGAAGATGCACATAACAATCTTGGTTTTTCTTATGGCAAACTTGAACGGTATAATGAAGCAATAGAATGCTTTAAAAAGGCAATACGTATAAATCCTGATTATGCAAAAGCACATTACAATCTTGGTTTTTCTTATGGCAAACTTGAACGGTATAATGAAGCAATAGAATGCTTTAAAAAGGCAATACGTATAAATCCTGATTATGCAAAAGCACATTACAATCTTGGTTTTTCTTATGGAGAACTTGGACGCTATAATGAAGCGGTAGAACACTTAAAACAGTCAATACGTATAAATCCTGATTGTGCAGAAGCACATTACGAACTTGGTACTACTTATTACAAAATTGGACGCTATAATGAAGCGGTAGAAAACTTAAAACAGGCAATCCGTATCAATCCTGATTATGCAGATGCACATTACAATCTTGGTGTTGCTTATGTCAATCTTGGACGCTATAATGAAGCAATAGAATCATACAAAAAGGCAATATGTATCAATCCTGATTATGCAGATGCACATTACAATCTTGGTGTTGCTTATGTCAATCTTGGACGTCATAATGAAGCAATAGAATCATACAAAAAGGCAATATGTATCAATCCTGATTATGCAGATGCACATTACAATCTTGGTGTTGCTTATGTCAATCTTGGACGTCATAATGAAGCAATAGAGTCCTACAAACAGGCTATACGTATCAATCCTGATTATGCAGATGCACACTTCGGTCTTGGTTTTGCTTATTGCAAACTTAGACGCTATAATGAAGCAATAAAGTCCTTTAAACAGGCTATACGTATCAATCCTGATTACGCAGAAGCACATTGCAATCTTGGTATTACTTATATACTAATTGGTGATAGAGGTTCTGCCCTTGAGGAGTATAAAATTCTAAAAAACCTTGATGAAGAAAAGGCAAACGTACTTTTTAATTTGATTTATGAGTAAATTCTTTTTTCAGTTTGTTTAATTGATATTTGACAAAAGCAGGATAGGGCAGCAATTGAACACCACTTCCCATGATAGCATCAGGTTTTTAAAATTTTAACAAAGGTTCTAAAGTACAGTGAAGCTTACTATAAAGGCAATTTCCCTTATTAACATAATAACAGTTGTAAATTTTGCACAAGACATTTACGGCATTTGGTTAATACAGGCGACAACAGTTGTGGATTTGGTAGAGGAACTGAATAAATATATTAACTGAAATTGATTTTAATTACTGTATATGAGTAGAGTATTTATTATCGGAGCCGGCTTCTCAAAAGCGCTGGCGAATGCACTATTAGCAAATGAATTCATCGGTCCAATATATCAATTTGTTCAGAAAGATGGATATTCAGGTCACCTGGATTATGAAAATGGAAAACAATCATTTTTGAGACTAATTCAAGTTTTATCAGAGTCGCTCGAAGAAGGGTTAAATTTTATCCAAAAGAATAATACTCAAGTTGCGAATAAAAGTGGACTTGATATGATTTCCTCGTTCAACATTGAAAACCTCATGACATTGTTGGATATAAATATCAATCATCCATTTATTCCAAAAGGAATTGGAGTTGACTTACAAGGATGTCCAATTCCATATATGAAAAATTTCAACATATTTAATCTTGAAAATACTCGCAAATTGATCGAACATTTTATTGTCAAATTCCTTTTGCCTGATGCATTGGAACCCAATCCAAAACTTTTATCTAGGTTTGCTGGTTTTGTTCTGCCGGACGATGTTATCATCACATTTAATTATGATCTACTTCTTGAACAGGCTCTGTGGAAAGCCGGATTATGGAGTCCTCAAGACGGCTATCTACTGGGTACATTTGAAAGTAATCTGAAATTTGATAACTCACGGTTATTCAAAAGCAAGGTTCCAATATTAAAACTTCATGGATCAATTAATTGGCATGAAGCGGGTATATTTCAGGATAACATTATACTGGATCTCAGTCATCCATCGAATTATAAACCTTATTTTGATGGACTGGATATTGATTTTCAGGTCAGACAGATTCCACGTAAGCTATATTATGGGCGCTTTTTAATTGCACCATCATTCATGAAAACTTATAGATCCAAATATGAAGTACACTTGGTCCGAACAGCTTGCGATGCGATTTCAGGATGTGATGAAATTTATGCTATTGGTTACAGTTTTCCGGAAGCGGATGCCTTAACCAGTTTCTTGCTGGCACAAATCCCTTTAAAATCCAAGATAGTAATCATCAATAGAAATGCAAACGATATAGTCACTTCGTTATCGGATAATTTTGGTTTCAATCGTGATAATATTATTAACGAACAAAGAAATATTGAAGACTGGATTGTAAGTGGCTTTCAGTATTCGGCATATGAGAAATACCAGGAAGGACAGAGATTTATAAATGAAATACTGCAAGAGAGTTAGGATAATTATTGACATTGTTTAAGTATATGGTATATTTAAGGAAACGATGAAACAAGAAATATAGTGAAATCATGGAATCCCAAATGAATTTTCATTAGCTCAGAACTTCCCGAATACTTTTAATCCTATGACGATGATTTCTTACCAGTTTCCCAAATCAACTTTTATTAATCTATCAATATATAATGTAAGTGGTCAACTGATACAACCCCTGGTTAATAAGCAACAACAAGCTGGATATTATTTAGTTAATTAAAATGCAAGCAGTTTTGGTTCAGGTATATATTTATATAAAATTGAAGCAGAAAATTTTAGCGATTCTAAAAAATGTTTAATTGTGAAATAGTTGATAGAAATATGTAAGAAAATAGTACCATGAAATTTATTATCAAAATATCGTTTATTACAATTTTAACTACCGTAATCGCTTTTGCACAGGATATTCACGTCAATTGTCTAATCTAGAAACAGTACTCAAATGTTATCTTGATTATCGACAAACCTTGCATGAAATATTAGTTTACCTATGACGGAAATTGGAATGTAAAAGTTAAACAAGGATATAATAAAGACGCTTTCTACTATCTATGGCGTGGAACTTTTGGGATTGGAGTTCATGTTTGAATTACGTTAGTCGGGCATGTTCAACAGGTATCTCAGTGAGAGAAACGTCGACGTAACGATCTTCCAGAATACTGTAGAGCCACCCGCCGGGGTCGAACCGGCGACCTGCTATTTACGAAACAGCTGCTCTACCAGCTGAGCTAGGGTGGCGTAATTATAAAAAGCGGCAGAAATTTAATTATTTACTGTTCATAATGCAATGTAGTTCAAAGAAGTTATCATCTCTCTGTGTTCTCTGTGGCTGAGAAATTTAAATGACAAGTTTCAAAAAGCGAGGAAGCAATGAATATCGGCAGGGTGGAAAACCGGCAATCTCTCCATCCGTTTCTATGCTGACTTTTTCTCCGACAATATCAAAGTTCAAATTTTTTACCTTATAATAATTTGCCTGCCTCTTTTTCAAAATATTCCCAGTGTACAACGAAGGTATTAAGCAAAATGTTTTCAGTCGGCTTACAGCATCAATGGCGGCAATATGCAATTTCCCATCATCATAAGTGGTATCAACGCCATAATTCATTCCACCGCCAAAATATGGACACTTGAACACTGTAATATTTTTTATTTCTTGTTCAGTTATAACTCCATTATCCAGGGCGATTTTGCACTCCATATTACCAAATCCGATGATATTTTTTACACCTGCATACAAAGCTGCGATGTCAATATTTACACGTTTCAAAAAATCCATAAATGTAGTTTTTCTATTAAAAAGAGTAACTGATTGGCTGATTATTCCAATGCTTGAATTCGCAAGAAAGTAACGAACTACCTGTTTTCCACCTTTGTCAAAATATTCCAAACGGCACACATCAACTAAATAACTTTTTCTACTGTTCAGGCGTTTAAGTAGCGGTTGTTTTTCAGGAAATATTTTTTCAACATCACAACTGCTTCCCGCACTGAGATAGACCAACTCAATATCCGGATTGAGCAAAGTATCATTTTCTATGATTCCATTTAGAGCTTCATTTAATGTACCATCTCCTCCAAAGACACATATTCTCTTTATTCCCTTTTGAGCTTTCTCTCTGGCTATTTCCGTAGCATGACCAATTCGCTCTGTTATACAATAATTTACATTATAGCCTGATTGTCCTGCTTCTGCCAGGAACTTAGTCCAGAGTTCTTTAGCCTTTCCGCCACATGCTAGTAAATTGCAGATAACAAATACATTCTTTTCAGAATTACTTATCAGTGTAGAGATAAATCCTCCCAGATTTTTGATTGCGAAAGTCTGTAAATTATATCGTTTGTATCAGCATTATCCTCCCTAAAAGCGGCATAAAGATTCAGACCGATTTTCAGTTTTGGAAAACCTTTGATTGAGTTCATGAGAAAGTCTCTATCTTGAAAACCTGCCCTGAAAAATCTATACTCTTTCCGATACTTTTTAATCGCAGTTCGGACTAATTCTGTAACTGCAGATTCATGTCCCTTTGCACAAACAATATGTCGAAAGCACATTTCTGACATGGGTTCACCTACCGGTGGTAAAATATGAAGGGGTGTTGTTAAAAACCGCAGTACTTTATACCAACTACTATATCTTTCCACCACAGTTCGTTTAAATGATGATTGATTCCATAAGGAAAGGGCTGCAACAATATTTTCGTTTTTCAATGCAACGAGAATATTGCTATAATCATAATTAGGAGATTGTTCCAATAATGTTGTAAAAAATTCAGGAGTCCATCTCGGACTTAATTCGGTATCCTTATAAAATTTGGAAAATAGATTGACAATTTCTTGTAAGTCTGATGACTTACTTTCTCTAATGGTGTAATTTTCTGTACTTTTTAGAGAGTATAAGGGAATGATGTAAGTAATGTGATATTTTGCAAGGAGATGAAATGCGGGAATTCCTGCACGTCCGGATAGTAAACCTGTCATAGCTTTGTTATCACTTAGTACCAGAATTACAGCAAACTTTATTTTGGATTCGAGGAGGTAATCTTTCACTTTCTTCATTAGGCGAAAAGATGTAAGCCCGGTTTTTGCAGACTCCCGAATTTTTACTCCTCCAATATATGCGATAGTGGTCAACTTGCCGAAAAGTATGATATCTCTAAATGAGCAACCAACCATACCCAATATTTCGTTGTTTTTCTCGGCAACGAAAATTTTGCTATTTTTGCCCTGAAGCCGAGCAAGACAGAAATAGTTCGTGGATCTATCAATATTTATTACCAATGCTCCTCTCATTGGGGTTTCACGAGATAGATCTAAAAGTTTTTCGTTGTCTTTGGGTGTTGCCTGTCTGATGTTCATTTTTTCGGACTAATTAAAGTCTGTCCATAAAGTATTTTTTATCACCATAATCCCGACTTTTCGGGATGGTGTTGTCTCAACCGCAATATTATAAAGATATTAAGATAACACCTGCCTGTCCATCCGGGGAATTTATTCAGGAGAATTTAACCCTCAATAATAAACTGATTCATCAGTTTTTCAAGTTTATCTCAAAGAGATGTCTTTGACATGGACAAACACTAATTAGATTTCTCCTGCTTTTTGTTTTCCTATAATAAAGATGACATTTTATTTGAACATAAAGTTAATATAAACACTAAAAAGTTTTTACAATAGTAAAAATCCGAAATTTTTTCATAGTTGCTAAGTTCACATATTGTATATAATTTCTCGCACAATCCCATAATGATTTGTGGGGAGGAATTACATGGGAATACCAATCAGGTTTTTTAGAGTTGGAAATAGAGATGAAGAATTTACAGAAGCCTTTCGTGAACCAGGATAAGTTAAAAGAAGCTGAAAATTTCATTAGATCTAAGGTAGGGAATTTCCCTTATACCGCAATTATCCTTGGATCGGGGCTTGGCTATTTTGCTGATAAGATTGTACCTTCGTTCTCAATTTTCAGCAATGAAATTCCCTGGTATCCTGAGCCCACAGTAGAAGGTCACAAAGGTAAATTAATTTTTGGTAAAGTAGATAATATCCCAATTCTTGTGGTTCAAGGACGTTCTCATTATTATGAGGGAAAAAGCCTCTCCGAAATTACGTTTTATGTTCAGCTTCTCGCTAAATTGGGGATAAAGAACCTGGTTTTAACCAATGCTGCTGGCGGCATAAATCCGGAATTGAAACCTGGAGATTTTGTTATCCTTACAGATTATATTAATTTCACGCAAATAGAGGTATTCCCCGGCTCAAAGAAGAAGTCTCCGTTTTCTGTCTCATTAATTAATCTTGCGAAGCGAGTAGCTTTGGGAACAGGAATAAAAATACATCAGGGAATATACTGCTGGACAATTGGTCCGAGCTATGAAACGCCATCTGAAATAAGAATTATGTACAAATTAGGTGCGGATGTGGTGGGAATGTCAACTGTTCCCGAAGCAATAATGGCAGCCTATCTTGGTATGAATGTACTTGGAATCAGCTTAGTTACTAATCTTGCAGCCGGAATTACCAAAATTCCTCTTTCGCATAAAGAGGTTCAGGAAGTTGCTGAAAGGATAAAAAAACCTTACTCAGTTTTTACTAAAGCAATTATCAGAGAAATTGCTGGTAATATCTCAGATAATAAATGAATAACAGGTAAATGTATTTCATTTTTGAAACCAAAACAATTTGGTTTAGAGAAATAAAAACATTAAAATTTGTGATTAATGGGACGCGCGGATCGACATATAAAAATACTTAGCTGGTCAAGGGCACTATTCAGGGTCCTGATTTTGTATATCATCGTCATAATTTTGTTGGTGGTGGTGTATATACATTATTCAAAAGATTTGCCCTCAATTGAGCAGCTGCAGAAATTTGATCCGGAACTAATCACGAGAATTTATTCGAGCGATGGTGTTGTACTTGATGAATTTTATACTCAACGCAGAATACTTGTTCCATTAAAAAAGATACCTCCTGCGATGATTCAGGCTGTCATTTCTATTGAGGATTCTCGATTCCTATCACACTGGGGAGTTAGTGTAAGGGATAATTTTAGAGCACTTGTTAAGGATGTATTGACGCTAAGTAAGCAGCAGGGCGCCAGTACATTAACCCAACAATTAGCGAGAATACTTTATGAAAAAATAGGATTTGAGAAAACCTTTTCTAGGAAAATTAAGGAATTCCTTACTGCCCTTCAGATTGAAAGGATGTATGCAAAAAGTGAAATTTTAGAAATGTATATAAACTCAAGCTATATGGGGCACGGCAGGTACGGTATTCAATCCGCAGCAAAGCGATATTTTAATAAATCTTCGGAAGAGCTTACTCCGGACGAGTGTGCTTTACTTGCCGGTGTAATAAAACATTCTCGGCGATTCTCACCCCTTGAAAGACCCGTAAGCGCTTTCCAGAGAAGAAATCTTGTTCTGAGAAGAATGATGGAGCATCACTATCTGACAGAGGAGGAATTTGCTCTGTACAAAAATACACCCTTGCAGCTTATGGAGTCTGATCCTCCTGCAAAAATTGCTCCCTACTTTGTCGAATATGTAAGGCAATGGCTTCAGAAAGAGGATGATAGATTAGGTTTAGACATCTTAAAAGACGGACTTTCAATATATACAACTTTAGATACAAGAATCCAGGCATGTGCCGATTCTGCACTATTGAAGCACTTAGCTCATCAGCAAACGGTACTTAATAAACGCTTGATTAATAACAGAAAAGAAATTGAGTCAATCCTAAAAGATTCTACCATAACTTTAGATCAGGTTCAGGCAATGATTAGAGGAGAAATGCCTTTGAATGAGCAGTTGAGGAAATCACTTATTGTCCAGGGAGCATTGATTGCAATAGAACCTACAGCCGGTAGAATTCTCGCAATGGTCGGCGGAAGAGATTTTAATGAATCTGAATTTAACAGAGCTGTACAGGCAAAACGCCAGCCTGGCTCTGTATTTAAACCTATTGTGTATTCTACAGCAATTGATAACGGTTTTCCTGTGACAACTCAATTATTGAACCAGCCAGTGGTTATTAACATGCCCGACGGAACTCGATGGGCTCCTAAAAATTACGATCTTTCTACTGGCGGTAATACCACTATAAGAGAAGGGCTAAGGAGATCTCTAAACCTGATCTCTGTGAGAATTGTACAAAAGCTTTTATCCCCTGCTTCAGTTGTAGAAACGGCAAAGAGAATGCATATAACCACAAGAGTTCCAGCTGTTGATGCCATTGCACTTGGAGCAGCAGAGGTAATTCCTATCGAAATAACATCGGCTTATGGAATATTTGCCAATCATGGTGTTTGGGTTGAACCTATCGCAGTCACACGTATAGAGGATAGATATGGGAATGTTATATCAGAGTATACACCAAAACAGGATCTGGTTTTTAGTGAAGAAACAGCATATTTAGCAACGAATCTCCTTGAAACTGTTATAAATGAAGGCACCGGCAGAAACGCTAGACTGAGATTTGGCTTCAGGATAACAGCTGCCGGAAAGACAGGGACAACAAATGATTTTACAGATGCCTGGTTTCTTGGATTCACACCTCGTATCGTTGCCGGAGTATGGGTAGGGGTTGATAATCCGGCAGTTTCACTGGGTGATAATGAATCCGGAGCAAGGGCAGCTCTTCCTGCATGGGCAATGTTTATGTGTGAAACTTATAAAGTCATGAAATGGAAAGATAAAAAATTTATCCGACCACCGGGAGTGATTGAGGTAGAAATCTGCAAAGAAACGAAACTTTTACCTTCAAAATACTGCCCTGTTGCAACAGAACTGTTTATAAAAGGGACAGAACCGACGGAACATTGTCCTATGCATAAAGATATTCATGAAAACAAAACAATAGATAGAGTTATATTTTAGTAAATCATGGCAGAGAAGGTAATTGAAATTTCTCATACATCTTTTGGATTTGTCTGAACCATAAAAACTAAAGGAGAGATTAATGGCACAACCTCAAATTTCCCAGATCAGGCTTCCAGAAAATGCTTACCGTAAATTGAAGCCGGGTGAAGAGTATGTTCCTGTTATACCTGACAAAAAAATTGTCCCTGAAGCGACAGGTTATTCATTAGCATGGGGACTATTTTATTCGGTTTTATTCTCGATGGCTGCTGCGTACTTAGGACTTAAAATAGGTCAGGTTTTTGAAGCTGCAATCCCTATTGCTATCCTTGCAGTTGGACTTTCGGCATTATTAAAACGTAAAAATGCACTTCAGGAAAATGTAATTATTCAGTCCATTGGCGCTTCGTCGGGTGTTGTAGTAGCAGGAGCTATTTTCACAATTCCAGGGCTTTATATTCTTGGGCTGGACGCAAGTTTCTACCAGATTTTCTTAGCTTCACTTTTTGGTGGATTCTTAGGAATTTTGTTTTTAATCCCATTTAGGAAGTATTTTGTTAAGGATATGCACGGCGAATTCCCATTTCCGGAAGCAACTGCAACGACAGAGGTGTTAATCGCTGGCGAATCCGGCGGTGAGCAAGCGAAAATCCTTGTCGGAGCTGCGGCTATTGGGGGAATTTACGATTTCTTTGTTTCCGGGTTCGGATTCTGGAAAGAAGTTGTTTCTACGCAGGTATTTGGTTGGGGACAGGCTCTTGCGGATAAGGTGAAATTGGTACTCAAAATTAATATCGGCGCAGCAGTAATGGGGTTGGGCTATATCGTCGGATTACGTTATGCAACGATTATAGCTGCAGGGTCTTTTCTTGCGTGGTGGGTTCTTATTCCTGTTGTATATTTTATAGGTCAGTATATTCCAATGCCAATTTTACAGTCCGTTAAACCAATTGCAGATATGTGCCCACAGGAAATTTTCAGCGATTATGTAAGACATATTGGTATTGGTGGAATTGCATGTGCAGGAATTATCGGGATATTGAAGTCATCTAAAATCATCGGCGGCGCATTTAAACTGGCGGTTGGTGAAATCATTGGAAGTAAACACGGAAGCAGTACGAACTCAATCAGGCGTACACAATTGGATATAAAAATGAAGTGGGTGATTGTTCTTCTTATTCTTTCGTTAATTGGAACATTTATATTCTTCTATTATGGTGTTGTTGAATTAAATTTTGTACATGCAATTATCGGTATTTTGATTGTTCTAATTATTGCATTTCTTTTTACAACAGTGGCAGCACGTGCAATTGCTATTGTTGGGACGAACCCTGTTTCGGGGATGACTTTAATGACATTAATTTTATCTTCAGTTATTTTAGTAAGAGTTGGGTTGTCTGGCTCAAAAGGTATGCTTGCCGCATTGATTATCGGCAGCGTAGTTTGTACAGCTCTTTCTATGGCTGGTGGTTTTATTACAGATTTGAAGATAGGCTATTGGCTTGGAACAACTCCGAGGAAGCAGGAACGTTTTAAGTTTCTTGGAACGCTTTTTTCCGCTGCTTCAGTTGGTGTTGTAATTCTTATTCTATATAAAACCTATGGTTTCGGACCAGGCGGTTTAGAAGCACCCCAGGCTTCTGCTATGGCAGCTGTTTTAAAACCTTTAATGACAGGTGCTCAAGCGCCATGGTTGATGTATCTCGCTGGTGTCTTTCTTGCAATAATTTTAGAATTGGTAGGTATCCCGCCACTTGCATTTGCTCTTGGGATGTACTTACCGATTTACCTTAATACTCCGATACTCGCAGGAGGTTTGGTCGCACATTTCGTTGCCAAAAGCACAAAAGACGAGGAATTATCTAAGAAGAGAAAAGAGAAAGGTACACTAATTGCTTCCGGTTTCATTGCCGGTGGTGCGATTATGGGCGTGGTATCAGCATTTATTGTATTTATCGGAAAACAATTCAGATCTGATTGGACATTAATGAAGGCTATTGGAACAGAACACTGGGTTGAATCATCCCCTTCTGAAATTCTCGGATTTGTTATGTTTATTTTACTTTGTGTCTATATGTATTGGAGTTCATGTCGTCTAAAGAAATAAAAAAAGGAAATATTAAGTGATCTAGTTTAGAAGTATACCTGTCAGGTTTATTCAAATAATCATATCCGGAGTAGAAGTATTTTTTAAACCTGACAGGTATATAGACATTTATTTAAAAGAGAATAGAGAGCTCTGTGGCTGAAGATTTTATATTAAAGGATATAGTACAGATAGCGGGTATAACTGATAAGAAAGAAGCCCAGATGCTTGCTGAGTGCGGAGTTGACTATCTCGGTTTTCCACTGCGTCTTCATATAAATAAGGAAGATCTTTCGGAATCGGATGCTACCGAAATTATTAAATCTATGAAACCGCCGATAAAGAGCGTTTTGATTACGTATCTTAATAATCCGGAGGAAATTATTGCTCTTTGTAATTTTCTTAATGTGTCTATAGTTCAGCTTCATGGTGAAATTTCTGTCAACGATATATCTCAACTAAAATCCATTGCTCCAGACCTTCATTTAATAAAAAGTCTCATTGTCCGTGATAATAATATTTCTGAGCTGAAAACTATTGTATATGATTTTAGTCCATATATCGATGCCTTTATTACTGATACCTACGATCTGGCAACTGGAGCTTGTGGAGCAACCGGTAAAACACATGATTGGAGCATAAGCCGCAAAATTGTTGAACTATCGCCGTTACCTGTAACCCTTGCAGGAGGTCTTAATCCTTATAACGTTAGAAAAGCGATTCAAGAAGTCAGACCTGCTGGAGTAGATTCTCACACTGGAGTAGAGGATAAAAATGGACGAAAAAGCCGCAAACTGGTAAAGGAATTTGTGTCTGAAGCAAGGGATGCCTTTGTAAAAATTTTCTCAATATAATATGAGTTTGCTTAAGAAAGGTTGAAACTTGAATCGTATTTTTCATAATACCAAAAATTTAGAAACTGTTTGCCAAAGGTATCTCTATCCCAACGGGATCTCTTTGAGATGAGAGAAACAGTTATTATAACTGGTAACTTATTATTAACCCCCGACTTTCCCGTTGAGGGATGCCTATGGCAAAGTCAGGGGCTAATCTTAAACAATATTACTTCTTCAACCGTTTCTCTCATAGAGATCCCCACGGGAAACGGTTTCTTTTTCTAATAGATTATCTTTTTTAAGTGGACTCTAATATTAAAGAAATAGAACTATGAAAAGGCAAATAGAAGAACCTGAAACTATTGAATTGCCGATAAATGGAGTACTGGATTTGCATACTTTTCAGCCTCGTGAAGTCAAAAAACTTGTGCCTGATTACTTAGCAGCTTGCAGGCAAAGAGGAATCATTGAAGTTCGTATTATTCATGGTAAAGGTACGGGCACCTTACGTAGGGTAGTTCATTCTGTCCTTAGTCGCTTGCCGGAAGTTACTTCTTTCAAATTAGCAGAAGGAAATGCAGGAGGCTGGGGTGCAACTATTGTAATTTTGAAACCTTTAAAAATAGATGCTACTTAACTTTACAAGTACCTGCTTTATCTGGTTGCAGGGTTGTTCCATAGGAAGTCCTTCGGACTACTCTGCAACCTTCAATCTGTCCCGTAGCACCTGCCCGCCATTATTGCCGATAGGCAGGCGGGGAGCCACGGAACCAGAAAACCTGGAGAAATACAATTGACTATGGATTTATTTAATAAAGAACAAAAAAAGCAGACTCTTCCTCCGCCTTTAGCTGAGCGAATGCGACCAACAAAAATTAAGGATTTTATCGGTCAGAACAGTCTTATAGGAAGGGGCAAAATCCTCCGTAAAGTACTTGAAAACAAGAAAATATTTTCAATGATTTTATGGGGTCCGCCGGGCTCTGGGAAAACAACACTCGCCAAACTGATATCCACACAGATAAGTGCAAAATTTTACCAGCTTAGTGCCGTTTCGTCAGGTGTTAGAGAGGTGCGCAAAATAATTGACCAATCACGCATTAACAGTCATGCTGGAGTTACAACAATACTTTTCATAGATGAAATTCACAGGTTTAATAAGGCTCAGCAGGATGCTCTTCTTCATGCTGTCGAGGATGGTTCTCTAACACTGATTGGAGCAACAACTGAGAATCCTTCCTTTGAAGTGATATCGCCACTTCTTTCAAGATGTAAAACTCTTAAACTTTCCACATTAAGCGAGAAAGAGCTGAACATCATTTTAGATCGTGCTCTAAAAGATGATGTTATTCTGCAAAAATATTCTGCCGTTATTGATAGTAATGCCAGATCGTTCCTTTTAAAGAATGTTAATGGCGATGCCCGCAAATTACTTAATGCGATAGAAATATCATATCAGATATCTTCACCAAAGAAAAACAGGTCTTTTCATATTACTCTGCCTCTAATCAAAGAAGCTCTCCAACAGCGTCATTTGCTTTACGATAAAAAAGGTGACTACCATTATGATGTAATCTCAGCTTTTATTAAAAGCGTACGGGGTAGTGATCCCGATGCAGCTGTCTACTGGCTGACAGTCATGCTTGAAGGCGGAGAAGATCCACTATTTATTGCTCGACGTTTGATTATCTTAGCCAGTGAAGACGTCGGGAATGCAGACCCCACGGCACTTACACTTGCTAACTCAGCCTTTCAGGCTGTTAATTCAATTGGTATGCCTGAAGCAGCAATTGTTCTATCTCAAGTTACGACATATTTAGCATCCGCTCCAAAAAGCAATGCTTCGTATCTGGCATTATCTGCTGCTAAGAGGGAAATTAAGAATGGAGAAATGCCTGATGTTCCGCTTCATCTTAGAAATGCACCTACATGTCTTATGCGAGCTCTCAATTATGGGAAAGATTATAAATATGCTCACAATCATCCCGGACATTTTATAAAAGAAAACTATTTCCCAAAGGGTGTAAAACCCAGGGCGTACTATAAACCTTCGTCTCAGGGTCGGGAAGCACATATTAAAGAGAGATTGAGGAAATTATGGCCTAAAAGATATGACTCAGGGGGAAAAAAGTAATGTGAATATGACAATTTTTAAATTGGCCATAAAATTCTGAACTCAAAACATAAGATTATATGCACTGTTTTTGTATATTGTAATACTTATTATTTTTTTAAGTAGACTTTATTTTAAGCAATACTTGATTTTTAAAATTATTTACTTTATTTTGTGTTGTATTTGTTAACCTTATAAGGGGCAACCAGATGAAAAGGAAAATTGTAAGAGTTGGAGCAAGCCTTTGTATTTTATTACCTAAAGATGTTATTAAAGAAATGGAATGGGATTTCGGAGATAAGATAGACTTGATTCTTGATGAAGAAGATGAAAAAGTTATATTACGACAACCCAGAAAGAAAGAAGTAAACAAACAAACTTATCTTGAATATTTCGACCAGTTCCGTAGAGAATATAAAGAAGTCCTTGCAAATATAGAAAAAAGTGAAGATGACGATTAAAATTATTTATTGAGGTAAAATATGAAGAGAAAAATCATTCGGGTGGGTTCAAGCAGGGGTGTACTTCTTCCAAGAGAAGTTACCCGCGCAATGAGCTGGGACTTTGGCTCTGAGATTGATTTAACCGTTAATGAACCAAGAAAAGAAGTTACTCTTAAAACCATTAAAGTCCGTATTCCAGATGATTATAACCCTGACCATTTGAGACAGATTGAAGACACAATGAATGAGTACATAGATGTGCTGGGAGGCATTGATGACTAAAGATCAGAAAAAACAGCTAAAACTCCTGTGTTATGTTAATTGGTTAATCACACAGAAGCTTGGTGGTGATCCAGGGGTTAGGAACTTAGACGCTTTAAAAACAGTAGTAGCTCTTCCTGGTGGTGGTTCATTGACATGCTTTCTTGCGGAGAGGTTGCCAAATAGAAAAGACCTGTATACTCAATTAGGATGGTTTGTATACTATCTTATTGATGGAGAACCCTTCAATAGTAAGAATAGAACTCTGGTGCTCTTAATGCTTGTATGGTGTTTAAAATACTATCAATTGGAGTTCGAGGTAGATACTCTTGCTGAATTCATTAATAGTTTAGATCCAACAAAACAGGGAAATTCAGATATTTCCCTCTTGCTTTCAAACAACTGCAGTTAATCCAGTTAGTAATTATTTAACCCTACAACATAACATGCATAATTTAGCCCTATATGTTGTATTGAAATTAATAAAACCATATAATATGTTATATAGAAAACCTCTAAGTGACGCAGTAGGGTCAATTATTTTATATCCATTATAAAAGGTTATATTTTTTTACCTGTATGTTATTTTTTACTGTCAGGATTTAAAATTTTTTATTCGAATGTTTTAAGGAAAGAGATTCTTAAATGTCTGTAGAGGATTTTATAAAAGCGTCACACGGTGAGGTTCCCATTGATCTTCTTCTACAAAATGCAAAATTGGTTAATCTTTTTTCCTGTGAAGTTGTTGATACAAGTGTTGCTATTCATGGAAGTAAAGTTGTCGGTTTTGGAGAGTATGATGCTTTAAAAACTGAAGACCTGCACGGAAGTTATCTGGCACCTGGACTTATTGATGGACATGTGCATATGGAAAGTTCAATGCTCTCTCCTGCTGAATTCATGCACGCTGTTTTGCCAATGGGCACCACAGCAGTAGTTGCCGATCCGCACGAAATTGTCAATATCATGGGACTTGAAGGTCTCCAATTCATGATAGATAGTACTGAGGATCTTCCCCTTGATGTTTTTTTTATGATACCTTCCTGTGTCCCCGCAACGCATCTTGAAACATCGGGTGCTACTATAACAGCAGAAAATATGAAGAAATGGATAAACCACCCACGAGTTTTGGGAGTTGGAGAGATGATGAATTTCCACGGGGTAATTAATCAAGACCCGCAAGTATTAAAAAAGATCGCAGTCGCCGGTGAAAAGCAAGTTGACGGGCATGCTCCACTTGTCAGAGGAAAAGACCTTTCCGCCTACATAACAGCTGGCATAAAATCCGACCATGAGAGCACTAAGTTGGATGAAGCAATAGAAAAATTGCGTAAAGGTATGTTTGTTATGATTAGAGAAGGCTCAGCTGCGAGGAATATGGAGTCTCTGTTACCTCTTGTTAATAAGCAGAATTCGAGGTTTTGTGGATTTGTAACTGATGACAGACATCTGGACTTTTTAATGGATTACGGGCACATTAACTCAATGGTTAAAAAGGCAATAAAGTTGGGATTGGATCCGATTACTGCAATTCAAATGGCTTCATTAAATACTGCTTTGCATTTTAGAATAAAAAATATTGGTGCAATAGCTCCTGGATATTCTGCAGATATGATAGTATTTGATGATTTTGATAATTTTGATATTAAGAAGGTATATAAATCAGGCAAATTAGTTGCAGAGAATGGTAAATTAATAAAAGAACTAAAATATGAGACGGTATCACTGCCTGAGTCTGTTAATATTAAACCGGTGAATGGAAGAGATTTGAAGGTTGATGTAAAAGGAAACAGGATAAACGTTATAGAGATAGTGTCCGATCAGATAATAACAAAAAAGAAAGTATATAAAGCGACTATTGAAAACGGCGAATTGGTAAGTAATCCAGACGAGGATATATTAAAGATTGTTGTCATTGAACGCCATAAAGCAACAGGAAACATTGGAATCGGGTTTGTTAAAGGAGTAGGACTAAAAGAGGGTGCAATTGCTTCGACTGTTGCGCATGATTCTCATAACATAATCATTGTTGGAGTGAATGATACGGATATTCTTAAAGCGGTAAATGCTATTAAAAAAATGGATGGTGGAGAGGTTGTGGTTAAAAACGGGAAAGTTACTGCTTCTCTACCCCTTCCAATTGCCGGTCTATTGAGTGACAAACCTTTAAAAGAGGTAAGGGATATTTGCGACGAGTTAAAGTTGGAAGCACATAAAATAGGGTGTATCTTAGAGAATCCTTTCATGACGTTATCATTTTTAGCTTTACCGGTTATTCCTGAACTTAAGATAACAGATAAAGGTCTTGTGGATGTTGGTAAATTCGACTTTGTTCCTCTTTTTGCATAAAAAACCCGTTTTTCTCAACAGGGTAAACGGTTCTCACAACTATTTTTCCTCATTTTTACAGTGGAATCACTACATTTAATTTATAAAATATATTATCCAGTTTATAGGGACTAAATAGGCGAAAACGCACATAGTGTTGTGTTATATTGAAATTTTACTTTAATTATAAATTTGTGCTTATTTGTAATTTATACTTTACGCCAGAAGTTTGGGACAAATATAAGGAATATGGAATAGAATTCCAGTCTCCCAAAAAGCATGCAGGCAATTAGAATAGATTTATTAAAAGCTGGTAGTAATGCATAGCTTTCCATGGGACCAGTTATACCCAATCCAGGTCCGACTCCTCCGAGAGTTGTAGCAACTGAAAATATTGAGGTCTCAATATCAATGTTTGTAAAAAGCATTAATAGTATCGCAATAAAGAAGAAAGAAAGATACATGCTGATAAACACAAGAACATTTCGTACAGTTTTTTCATCAATGGTTTTGGAATTTAATTGAAGTGTTGTTACAACCCTTGGATGAATAAGCTGGATAAGCTCTCTATAAATACTTTTTGCAAGAAGTACGATTCGGGAATTTTTTATGGCACCAGTTGTCGAGCCTGGACAAGCTCCTATAAACATAAGAATAAGTAACACAATTTGAGTGAATGGTCGCCACTTTTCATAATCGGCGGTAACAAATCCCGATGTGGTATTAATTGATACTACCTGAAAAATTCCATATCTGAATGCTTCACCCCAACTCTTATAAGTATATAACCTCAGGTTTATTACAACAATCAAGATTGCACAACCCATTAGTATCAGATAAAATTTTACCACTTCAAAAAATTTGGCAACATTTTTTTTCTTTCTAAATAGCATGAAATATAAAGAGAAATTTATCCCGGATAATATCATAAATATAGCAACAATTATCTCAACATATAGGCTATTATAAGCTGCTATACTGGCATTTCTTGGGGAAAATCCACCGGTGGGAATTGTACCCATAGCGGTAAGTGAAGCATCGAAGAACGATAAGCCCCCCAAAAGTAAAAGAACAGTCAGGGAGACAGTTAAAAGTAAATAGACTGTCCATAATAATCGGGCTGTATCCTTAATTTTCGGAGTAATTTGTTCCTGGGCTATTGATGAGGATTCAAAATTGTAAAGATTTCTACTGCCGACATTTATTACGGGTAAAACTACAAGTGCCAGAATTATGATTCCCATTCCACCTATCCAGTGCGTCAGGCTACGCCACACTAAAATACTTACAGGAAGTGCTTCAATGTCCTCGAGGATTGATGCTCCAGTTGTCGTAAATCCGGAAACTGATTCAAAGAAGGCATCAAGAAAGCTGTTGAAATATCCTGATAAATAAAAAGGCAAAGCTCCAATAAGTGAAACGGTAATCCAACCGAAAACAATTATTCCTACAGATTCACGTTTCTCAATGATGAGTTTTTCAGGTTTCCTGATCTGAAGTAAAATGCCTGTAACTACAGAAATTAAAATAGTTATTAAAAAAGATGTTGAAGTCTGATCTGTATTAATTATACTTATGATAAAAGGTACAATAAGCATAGCACCCAGACTAATGTATAGAGAACCTAAAATAGAAAGAACATTACGTATTCTCATACAATACCTGATTTCTTCATAAAAATTTATTATCTCTAAAATTCATGCTATCTCTTAACACTACCTGTATTTTAATCTTTTTATTATTTCTATGCAAATATAAGTAAGTGTGAAAGATGTATTGTTTATTTATTACCTGATTTCTGCAAAGAAGAATTACTCCTTTGAAGTTGAGTTAGGAGTGAGCTCCTGATGGAACCTGGAAAGACTGAATTTTAAAATTGAGTTTTTTATTTAATCGTTCGGGGTTAAGAAAACAATTTATTATATGTGCTTATATCTATATATTTGAGTTAGATTTTTAATGGAGAAATAAAAGATTGATGTCTCGTTAAGGTCTAAAAAATGAAAACAGCAGTTTATCTTTTCCGCTGGGCAATTGGATTTTTCTATTTCTGCCTTATCGCCGCTCTTGGTTTTATCGGTTTATTTTTTTTCAAGCCGCAACAGATTATTGTATTGGCAAGACCTTTATGTAGGGCGTTATTAAAAAGTGTTGGTGTAAATATAAAAATTACAGGACTTGATCTCTTCGATCACAAACGCACCTATATAATTATTTGCAATCATGAGAGCCTTTTAGATGCATTTCTTTTTCTTGGAAATATTCCTCTTTACTTTGTTGCTATAGAGTTACAGGAACACTTCTCATGGCCTGTTTGGAGCACGCTGATTAAGAAATGGGGAAATATACCGATTGACAGGGAGAATCATCTGAAAGCTGTTAAAAGTCTTAAAAAAGCAGAGGAGGTTTTGAAAAATGGGTCTTCAATAATAATTTTTCCTGAGGGTATGAGAACTATCACCGGTGATATGCGAGAATTTAAGAAGGGAGCTTTTTATCTTGCAAAAAATGCAAAAGCTGATATTCTCCCTATTGCGATAAATGGATTATATTATGCAAAAACCAGGGGAGATTGGAGGGTTCGCTCTGCAAATGTGATGTTAAACTTCGGGAAGCCATTTATTTATAAGGATTTTAAAAGTCTTTCGGTTGAAGATCTTCGTGATTGGGTGAAGGATACTATTGAGGAATTAAAATACAAACCTCAGGAGAAGTAAAAGAATATAGATGTAGGTAAGCCTGAAAGTATTTGCTTTATATAAAACAATATAACGTTTTGATAGTCATCTACTTTTTTTGATCTCAGAACAAGCCTGCCTTACGTCAGGCAGGGATTAAGGAATAGCAATTTTAGATTTACCCCGTTAAATAATTTTGTTTTTACATTCGTAAATCAAAATTAAAATCTTTGATTTTATTTAACGGGGTTTATTTTTTGATTTTGCCAGGGGCATGCCCTCGGCAAAGATTTTATTTCTCTTAATTGATTTTCTCAAGCAAAAAAATCATTTGCGCATGAAAAAACGGTATAACTCGAAGGGATTCTACAATTTTGAATCCTTCACTTGTCACCTCTTCGCACCAAACATCTAAATCTATCATCGTCATTTTTCTCTTACGGGAAGATATCTTCTGTATGAATCTATGCAAACTGGATTTAATATAGACGGAAACGATAGCCCATTTTTTTGTGGTGAGGTGCAATTCTTTTAGAAATGTGCATCTTTCTTTACTCGTTTTAAAATGCTGGAGAAGCCGGAAATTGAAAACCACATCAAATTGATTGTTTTTGAATGGAATGTCAAGCACGTTTGCAACTACGGAATTTGCAGTTCCTAAATGCCGTTCTCTTTGGTAAAGAAGTGCAAAAAGATTTAAGTCTGCATTTGTAATATTAAAATCATATTCTAAGAAAAGATGGGTAAAACGCCCGTAGCCGGTAGGGATGTCCAGTAACATACTTCCGGGCGATTTAATTTTGTTCAGCATTTTGTTGACAATTTTCTTTTCACGCCAGGATACGAAGCGCTGGTCTAAGCCACGGTATCTTGTATTAGAGTATTTACGAACGCTTTCTATATCTTGCCAGGTTCTGTAATAAGACTTGTTTCTTTGGAGAGGAGGTTCGTCGCTCAAATTTTTCTATCTAATTATTTCATTTTGAAAATCAATCAGCTGGAATTTTACATTGTTTCTTATTGAATGTCAAATGATTTAAAATTCACAATCTAAATGTCTTTAAAAATAATCCCTTTCTTCTTCATGTGAATTAGATTTTAGGGATGCTTACCTCCCTTTTAATTATAAAAAAGATAGAAAAGGATTACTTGTTCTATCACAATATAATTTTAAATTATTAAAGGATGAAAAGAGTATTTACATTATTTGGTTTCTCTCATTTTATTGCCCTTTCTATTATAACGGCATTGATGGTTTTTATTCTTGCAAAACTCCAAACCGTTGATCCTGAAAAGCTCAAGAAGCGGTTAAATCCCTTACTGGCAGTACTTATTCTAACTCAGGCTACAATGTGGAGAGCAATTTTTATGCTCCAAAACAATTTTTCTTTAACAAATGACCTGCCATTTCATCTGTGTGGTATCAGCCAGATTTTAATGATTATATATCTCATCAAACCAAACAAAAAACTGTTCAATGTTTTGTACTATTGGATAATGTCCGGCTCAACTTTGGGTGTTATTATCCCTGATTTAAAACTGGATTTTCCTTCTGCTCGATATTTTTCAATGTTCTTGCCTCATAGTCTTCTTGTATTCATAATGTTATATCTTCTATTAGTTCAGAGAAAAAAGCCTGCAAGAGGAAGTGTTCTCCACGCATTTGTGGCTTTGAACATTTACGCAGTTTTTCTTATTCCTATTAACTTGATTACGAAAGGCAATTACTTATTCTTGCTAGAGATACCTGTAGTTGATTTCAGCCCGGTTGAATGGCTGCCTGAATGGCCCTGGTACATTCTGGTACTTGAAATCTTTTTTCTTGGATTGTATCGTTTACTATACCAGCCATTCGCTCCAACTCAACAACCTGAAACATCCAAAGACCAACAGAACAGGTTATCTCCTGCCTAACAGTATCCTCGAAGAGATGTCTATGACAAATTTTTCGTAAATTACAACTATGTAAATAGAAGGAGATGAAATGGTATTTGGTGAAAAGATAACATTGAAGACAAATGGTTTTTCTGATATACTGAATATTACGGGATTGGTTCAAAGCATTTTATCCCTGTCTAAAATAGAGAACGGAATTGTGTCAGCGTCGGCGATTGGTTCCACTGCCAGTGTTACGACTATTGAGCATGAGCCAGCGTTGGTTGAGGATATGAAAGACCTGTTAGAGAAATTTGCTTCAAAGACGATGAGAACGAGGCATGCCCAAACATGGGGAGATGATAACGGTTTTTCTCACCTCAGAGCCAGTTTGATGGGACCGGGTATTACTTTGCCATTTTCTAAGGGGCGATTAATAATTGGCACCTGGCAGCAAATCGTTATAATTGACCATGATAACCGACCACGTAATCGGGAGGTTTTTGTTCAGGTTGTGGGAGATTAGCATTAAAGTACTGAACTCACTAAAAATGCTAATTTTGCAACTTTCAATCGTCCCGTAGTGATCCCGTTGGGACAAATTAAATAACCACTTTTGAATATCGAACAAGGATTAAAGATTTTTGATTTTTTGCCAAAGGCATTCCTGCGGAAGAAGTTAAATGCTGATTTATGAATGATGGAATTGATCACCCGGCTATCATTGGTTGTTCTTTTTGGCTGTTTCTATACTTCATTATTCTAAAATCGTTAATCCTTTTACTTAAATCAATTTTCGTCACTTTTTTTTGCGATTCAATTTTCATAAACAAGTGATTTTACTGAGTTCTAAACTAATTACTTTAGTAAATATTTCTCTAAAAACAGAATAACCGAATAGTAATAAAAATCCCTATTTGATTTCTTTCTGAATCCGTGTCCTTCATCCTTAGCAAGAAGGTACCAGGCTTCCGTTCCATTATCACGTATAGCTTTTAGAATCTGTTCCGCTTCGCTTGCTGGAACTCAATGCGCTACGGATGTTCTTAATCATCTATCTCAGGCAGTTTACTTCCGAACTGAGCAAATCTGCGGCTCATAATGTATTTCAGTGCGTTCAATTTTCCCATTTCAAGAGGCTCCGGTTTATGAGCTGAAAGGATTTTTTCAACCTGTTCGTGTGCTTTTTCAAATGCACATTTTCCCCCATTGATATAAAACTGCTCATCGGTTGTTCTATCAATTACTTTTCCAGGATAATATGCTTCCTTTTTAAACCACTTGAGAGTGTGTGGATGACTTATAAATTTTCCACTTGAGATGACCTCTTTTATAATATCTTTGGCAATTATTTCATCTCTTTGAGCTATGCCTTTAATGAGCCTCAGAGCCATGCCGCAAATTTCATTATCAATTACGAGTTTCTCAAGACTTTGACAATTTTCAAAATCCATCATTCCTGCACCTGAGACCATATTGACTCCTGCAAGTGCAGCCATTATAATACCCATTCCGGACTCCAGCCCCGCCTGCATATCAACACATTTTGAATCGCTGAGTCCCATATAGGCATGTGTTGGTAATCCAAGATACTTTCCGACTTGAGCATAAGCGGAATCTATCATCAGAGTTTCAATTGCTCCCATCGGAGTGGTCCCAACACGCATATCAAACATTGCAGGTGAACCGCCGTAAATAATTGGAGATCCGGGATTTGCCAATTGGTGAATTACAATACCGGACAGGCTCTCAGCACAATGCTGTACAACTGCTCCAAGTAGCGTTACAGGAGATGTTGCCCCTGTTAAGGGCATTGAAACAAGTTCCGCCGGGATTCCTGCTCTTGCGGCGTCGATGAGATTCTGGCAGGTTAAATTACTCCATTTCAAAGGCGGTGAAGGGCAGCAGTCGAAAATTGCCAGCGGCTTTGCACATAGATTTTTTTCATTGTCTCGAATAATAGTTAGCATATTTTTCATAACATCGAAAGAGGCTATATCAAATGTCCCTGTAACAATGGGTTTTGAACATTCCTGAAGTGCTACATATAATCTGTAACTGTCAGCAACTTCTTCAGGGACATCTGAGGGTATAGCACCCGTGCTTTGGAGAGCTATGTTATCCATTTTATCTGTGAGTCTGGAGAATTTATAGCAGTCGGTAGAAACAGCATTTCTGATTTTGTTTTTTTTGTAGTCAAGAAACAATAAGGCAGCTGAACCGGGGTCGAAGTGAACATTATCTCCAGAGAGGTCAGCGATATTTTTTTCAAATCTATCATACATAATAATCTGCGGTGGTGCTGATTTAAGCGCTTTTTCAACAATATCAGGAGGTATAAACACTTTTTGTTTATCAATCTTAGTGCCTGCTCCATGTAATAATTCAAGAGCTTCGCTGTTTTCTACGGTTATACCTACTTCATCAAGAATAGAAATTGCCTCGTCTACTACATTTGAAACCTGCTTTGGATTTAGCATTCTTAGTTTTGGGCGTAAAGTGTCAAATATCGGTCGATTCCCTTGGAATAGATTATACTTATTCATTTTTTCAATTTCTAAGTTCTAAAATCATTAATCCCTGCCTGACTGCAAGTTAGAAAGGCTTGTTCATAAATTTCCCGGGATAAACGAAGTTGGGAATTTCGATTAGCGTTAAGATATTCAGTCGAGCACACCATTTTACTCCAAAGTCAAGAGTAACAATCACATAAACCAATTCCTTTTATCCCGTGTTATGCGAAGACAAGCTGATCTAATTGGAAACCGGTATATATACAGGTCTTTCCCAAAAGAAATCAGGATTGCTTGTATAATATGTAACGATTTTATATCCATATAGAGATAATAGAGCCAGTTTTAATTTCGTAATTAATCTTTCTTTAGAAATATAACCTTTCGGAATAAGTTCAATATAATTTATTTCTTTAGTTGATTCACAATTAAATTTGCTACTAATAGAACATTCTAATCTAAATAAATTTTTTGACATATATGAAATATATTCCTCTTTATCTAATTTCTCTCCATTCCAATTTATTTCATCATTTACAATCAATGGTTTTTCTCTCATAAAATTTTCTCTTACCTCCTGTATGCTCAAGTGATTTCCATTTTCATCAGTAAAATATGCTTCAAATGTAGGGTCCATATAAATCCATTTATCAAGGGTAGTAGAATACACCATATTTATAACATGACAATCCTTGAAATTCTTTTTTTCTGGCATACATGTAATAAATCTTGATTTAAAACCCATTGATAAATATACTTCATTTAATATTGTTGCCATCATTCTACAATTGACTCCTCTATTTTTTTCCTGACACACTTTTATAATATTAAAAGTGTTTTTAGGAGAAGGATTCATCGAACGCCCACTATGCCTTACAATATTATGTACCCATTTCATAAGGTTAATTATCCTTGACATCTCATCTCCATAGCCTGCCACTTCTTCAAGTTTAAAAGTTTCTCTTAGTTTCACTAGATTTCCATCTGATGAATCCATGTAAGTAAATTCAGGAAGATTCTCGATAGGTTCATATTCGTATTCATAATATGACCTTAATAATTCAAGGTAATGTGAACGATTATATGTCGTTGCACACCCAATAAAAATTATCAGCATAAGAGTTGCTATTAAGCCTATAACATACTTATTCATTCTATACCTCCATTTTTCTTAGCTTTGTTTTCGCCTAACATCTGCACATACGCAGTACTGCATTTAAGATACCAAATAGTCAGAAAAGACGCATCGTGTTTATTTGTTACTTTGGGCGAAGATTCTGTCCAAAGGACTCCAGATCTTCCCCAGTTCATTACTACTAACGGATAAGTATAAAAAATGTTTTGCATTTCAAAGTTCACAATTTTTATTTGACATCAAGAGTTTGATAAGGACGCTTACCTTACTGTTTACGAATTCGGTATTCTCACAAAGTTATTCCCCTGGGAGAAAATACTCATTCATCAAAAACCTCCTCTTTTAATAAACTTACAATTTTGCCAGGCATAAGCACCCTTATCAATGCGGTTTCATTGAACCATGTTATTCCCCGAATTCTACCTGACAGAACGAAGATTCGCCTGTGGCTGAAAGGAAGACACTACGAGACGAGTTCTCCCAACGGGACCTCTCCGAGGGAAGCCCAGAGATGCCACCTTCTCTTCTGATAATTTAAAAAAATGGAGGCTTTAATTAACTTTTTACTTTCTTTTTTCTCTTTTTTAGTTATATTCTTTTTCATTACTCTTAATATATAAGAGATGACTTTCCCAAAGGGATCCCTGCGGGATGGGACTTGACCTTTGGAAAGGACTCCTGTCGGAAAAAACCTGACAGGTTTATCTCAACCGCATGATATGAACTCCTCACAAGAGATGTCTTTCCAAAGGAATCTTCGATCGACACAGACCCCCGGCTTGGGGACACAATGATAATTATTGAAAATTGAACTCCAGTTTGTGTATATTCAACCCTGAATTGATATGAGAAATATTTTAACTCTGATTATAACCTATTCTTTACTCGCAATGCATGTATATAGCCAGAACTACCTCTGGCCTACAAATGCGAGCAAATACATAAGTTCGACTTTTGGCGAATATCGTGAAGGTCACTTCCATTCGGGGATAGACATTAAAACTAATCATAAAGTCGGTTATCCCATTTATGCAGTGGATAATGGATACGTCTGGCGAATTCGCACTTCTCCATTTGGTTATGGTAAAGCTGTTTACCTGAAACTTAATGATGGTAATATTGCGGTTTATGGACATCTTGATAGATTTAACGACAATCTTTTGCCTTATGTGAGGGCTGAGCAATTCAAACAGAATAGATATTCGACAGATATATATTTAAGTGAAAGTGATATTCGTGTTTCAAGGGGAGATATTGTAGGTTATACAGGGGACACAGGTTCCGAGCACCCGCATTTACACTTCGAATTGCGAGATACTTCAGGTAAACCATTCAACCCTCTGAATTCAAACCTGAGAGTCAAAGACTACACTATTCCTAATATAAAAGAGGTAGCGGTTATCCCAATTGGGAAAGAATCTCGCATTAATGGACGTGTGTATATTCAGGTTTTTAAAGTGAAATATTTAGGTGATAAGGAGTTTGGTCTGGATGATACAATACATATATCAGGCTCTATTGGGGTTGAACTTAAAACTTATGATACAGTTCGCGGATTACCAAATAAATATGCTCCTTATGGGATACAAATGTATATGGATGATAGTTCGCGGTTTATCACTCAATACGACAAATTTGATTTTGATGAAACCAGGTTTGTGAACATTGACCGTGATTTCCAATTGATTCAGGATGAAGTTGGTCGTTTTAACAGATTGTGGATGTATGATACATCGAAAAACATTCCATTTTATAATAATTCTCAGACAGGTACTCTGAACCTGAAAGATGGTTATCATGATATTAAGATTGAGGTATATGATCATAACCGCAATACATCTACATTAAAATTCACTATTTTTTCTGGACCTGATTATAGTCCCGTTGTTGAAAAGTATGAACATGATATTAGCGGGTATAGAGTTTTTATAAAGCGTGATTCTATTCATTCGTACGTAGATTTTTCTACCGATTGGGTTGATAAGTATGGAAATACAATAAAGAGAGCCTTAGTAAATAAAATTGAGATCAGCGATGATAGTTATATTCTGAATTTTAATAGTCATGAACCAGGAGAAGAAATAATAAAAGTCTCTGCCGTTCCGAAACAGAGCAACGAGATACGATCGGCTTTTTTGACTTTTAGCTCATCAGGATTCATGGACAATGTTTCGGTAATTCCCTCTTATGTTCACAATCCTAAAACTTTCTTATGTAATATGACTTTTAATAAAGCACCGAAACAGCCACGCTTTTTTCTCCAATCAGAGGAATCATTAAAAGAGATACCGTTAATTGCTGAATCCCCTGTACGATTTGTAACAGAACCAGTCCCATTTTCATGGTGGGAAGATGCCTTTGCTTATGAGATTCGTTTACCTACCGAACCGGTTAATATTATAAGAAAAAAAATAGATTTTAAATGCATTACACCTGATAGGGCAAACACAATTTTCTCTGAGGATAAAGTTCTTACAGCTACATTCGGTAAAAATGCCGTGTATGATTCCCTTATCACGTGGGTGGAGAAAGCAGAATCCATTCTAGTTGAAGGAGGAGAGCGTGTAACGGATTGCTATAAAATTTCTCCCGTGACTCAACCGCTGAATGCTTACATTCGCTTGATGATTATGTATTCAGTCAATCAGGATAAAATAGAACAAATTGGTCTCTATAGATGGGATGATGATGAATGGAATTTTATTGATAGTGAACCGTATGTTGAGGATGAAACGATTGCAGCGGAAACACAAAAGCTCGGAACTTTTTGCCTGATAAGAGATTTTACTCCACCGATAATAACGCATATTTTTCCAAGCAATGGTGGAAAATTCAGGCAGTCAAGTGTAAAATATTTAAAGGCCGCGGTTGAGGATAAATTGTCGGGAATCAAAGATGACACTGCCATCAGCGTGAGGATTGACGGAAAGCCGGTTATTGCAGAATATCACGGCGTTAAAAATTACATACGGTATAAACTTCCAAAACCGCTTAATCCGGGTTCACATACTTTGATAATAACAGTTGAGGATCAGGCGATGAATACAACAACAGCTGTAAGTAAATTTTTTGTTTTAAGTGATTGATAATTTTATCATATTTTTATTAGAATTGGTGAGAGAATAAAAATAGTGTCTTTAGACATATATGGAATAAATAATAAATTAAAAGAACGTATAGAAGATGTAAGAGGCTTATATTCAATCAATTGTTATACCTATTCAGTTAAAAACGATAAGTTAATATTCGATCTATTGAAGGATTAGAAAGTGCTTGACAGAAAAGTTGTAAAAGGATTTTTAAAAGAGGAATTGGAAGATCTTGAAATTCCGAAAGACATATCATTTGATGAGTTAGTAGAAACTTTCTGTAAATATACCGAAGATGACTACTACGAATGGTTAAAGGATAATTATCACAGTTTCTTTTACTCATCACCCCAAAATAATCCCGATTGGGATTGGATTGGGGAAAGGATTGAGCACTACTTAAAAGATGATTTATAATAGAAAAAATGATTCTGTTGCAAGAAGGCATTAAGATGAATCTGAAAACTATTGAAACAGTTACAACGGTTTTTAGGGAATTGAATTTTTTAGTGAAGTTATTTTAGATGTTAATACCCTTACGAGATTCCACTTTCAGGCTTAAAACCCCCTATATTACATATTTATTAATCGCGATTAATTTTTTTATCTATTTTTATCAATTGACTATACCACGTCCGGAATATAGAGAATGGTTTTATACGGCAGGCGTTGTTCCGTCGCATATTTTTCGTGGTGGAATCATCCCATCAATTCTTCCATTTATTACCTCTCTTTTTGTTCACGGTGGATTTCTTCACGTTGCTGGCAATATGCTTTATTTATGGATTTTTGGTGATAATATTGAGAGTTTGCTTGGGCACTCTAAATTTGTGGTGTTTTATATTAGTTGTGGAATATTTGCTACGTTGGTTCAGGTTTTAATAAATCTATCTTCTAGCTTACCGATAGTTGGAGCGAGCGGTGCAATATCCGGGATTCTTGGCGCCTATCTCCTTCGTTACCCGAGAGCTAAAATTCAGGTTTTGATATGGCTATTCATTTTTATTAAAAGAGTTTGGATACCGGCGGTTTATGTTTTAGGGTTCTGGTTTCTTGTACAACTGAGCAGTGGTCTTGGTGCACTCACTTTTCAACAGGAGGGCGGCGTGGCGTGGTTTGCTCATATTGGTGGATTTTTAGCCGGTATTGCATTATTATTAGCAATGGACCCTTATGAAAGGAGAAGACTGTGGAAGAAACTAAACAGGGAATATTAAAAGAGCATGCAATCGAAGCTTCGAAATTTTCTCGTTCTCCATATTCAAAATATCCCGTAGGAGCTGCATTAGAAACTGAGGATGGAGAAATATTTGTCGGCTGTAATGTAGAATCCAGTTCGTATGGATTGAGCGTTTGTGCAGAGAGAAATGCAATAGCATCGGCAATTGTAAATGGATATGAGCGATTTCGGGCTATGGCTGTATACTCAAGGAATGGTGCTACGCCCTGCGGCGCTTGCCGCCAGGTTATATGGGACATCTGTGGAGATATTCCTATTTATGTATTTGATGACGCAGGTAATGAGAAAATGTACCACGCGTCTGAATTATTACCAAATCCATTTGATTGTAGAAAATTAGAGGAATAAAGGAGAAAATGAAAAATTCAATTCTGATTGGTATTGCAGGTGGAACAGGTTCTGGCAAAACATCTATGGCTAATAATATTGTCAAAGATTTCAGTCCGGACCAGGTAGTAATCATTGAACAAGATTCTTACTATTATGATCTCGGTAAAATTCCTATGGATGCAAGAAATCACCATAATTTTGATCACCCTCACGCTTATGATTTTGATTTACTTAAAAAACAGATGAGGGAATTGTTAGAGGGGAAATCCGTAAGTGTGCCAATTTATGATTATAAAACGCATACAAGGAAAAAGGAGACGCACAATATTTCCGGTCATAAGATAATCGTTCTTGAGGGAATAATGGTTCTTGTTGATCCCGAATTAAGAGATATGATAGATATAAAGATATATATTCATACAGCCGATGATATACGTTTTATACGAAGGGTCACAAGGGATATTCATGAACGAGGTCGTTCAATAGATTCGGTAATTCAACAGTATCTGGAAACTGTTCGTCCGATGCACGAAGAATTTATTGCACCAACCATGCACTATGCGGATATAATTATCCCCGAGGGTGGGCAAAACAAAGTAGCTATTGACCTTTTTAAGACTAAGCTTCGCTCACTTTTGCGGCACTTAAGTAAAGATTAACGCATAATATTTTCATGTTTAAATATAAGAGTAAGGTAAAATGACTAGAAAACCGATAAGAAGTGCCCCAATGGGCATTGAAGAAGTTGTAATGATGTCAGAAAAACCATGTGGATGGATTGAAGTAATTTGTGGAAGCATGTTTTCTGGAAAAACCGAAGAGTTGATCAGACGTTTAAGGCGCGCAGTTATTGCAAAACAGAAAGTTGCCATTTTTAAACCGATGATTGATGTTCGTTATAGCGAAGATCATATTGTTTCGCATAATAAACAAAAGATTCTTTCACAGGCTGTCAAAAATGCAGGAGATATTCTGAAACTTGCTGGTGATGCCCATGTTTTAGGAATTGATGAGGCACAATTTTTTGATAACACTCTTGTTGAAGTATGTAAGAAGCTTGCTGACTCAGGAAAACGTGTCATTGTCGCAGGTTTAGATAAAGATTACAGGGGAGTACCATTTGAACCGATGCCACAACTTTTGTGTGAAGCGGAATATATTACCAAAACGCTTGCGATATGTATGAAATGTGGAAATCCGGCAAATTACACTCAGCGAATTACAAAATCTAGTGAGCGAGTTCTTCTCGGAGCAACAGATATATATGAAGCGCGTTGTCGAAGCTGTTATGAACCGCCGGAAGAGTAAATAAATTTTTGTTTATTGTTTTCATTATTTATAAGTTAAATATGTACAGTAATGAATAAAATCTTAAACTTATATGCACATTTATTAATTCTCTCACATAGTAGAGAGAATTATTTCCTGGGTTCACTAGAAGATATCCTCAATGCAAATATAGATTTTGCTTATATTGATAGCAGGAAAGAACATTCTCCTTTACTGCTTAAGTCGATTAAAAAAGTTTTTAAAAGTAGTTATAGTAATGAATTATTGGAAAGCATCATTTTTAATCAAAAGCCCTCATACGTAAAACAAGTAATTTCATTATTTCCTAAAGAATTCTATAAGAGCAATTGGAAAAATTTCTGTGAAAATATCAACGATTTATCTATTAGTGAAAAGAAAAAAGTGTTTTCTTTTGCTTGTAGTAAAATGGTTAATGTCATAAATAGGATTTTACAATCAAAAGAAATATCAGATGATAAAAAAGTTATTTCGTCTTTATTAAAAGTAAACAATTTCAAATCGGATTCAGGTATTTTCCCAGATTACATGCTCCCGGTGTCTTTTATTAATGGAAAGTTTTATGATGGCAGTTTATTAGAACTAAAAGATTCAAAAGGCTCAAGCATCTCATCTTTTAATTCAACAATACCAACACAATTCAAGACCCTTAACGAAATAGGATTATTGAATAAATCTAATATAGTTTCAAATATTTCAAGTGTAATTGATTATCCATATTCAAAGGTGCCAGCTTATAAGAAATTTAAAAGAAGATGTTTCTATTTTGTTAGAACAAATAACGATGATACCTCAAAAGTAAAATTATCAATTATTGAAGGGTCGTTCTTCGAAACAATTCCTAAAGAAAAATTAATCGCTGAGACTATGAAGGAAATAGCGAAAGAGCATCTTGGTAATACTTATTCATCTGATTTAGGGAAGATTTTTGAAAAAATAAATGACCAAACAAAAATCGCAAGATCACATTCTGATATTAAGACGATTATTAATGGAAATGAGAAAATTGCATCTGTCTCACCTCGATTTCGAATCATGACTGAGGTTACAAGTGATGGTAACCCACACTTATATCCTGAAATTCTTGAAAGAACATTTAACCTTATTTTTCAAGTAAGCCCAACAAGACAAAAAGACAATAGTTACCAACAAATGAGAAAAAGATTAATATCTTCATTAATAGAACAATTAAATAATAATATAAAAAATGAATTTAAATATGATCGAAAAATAAACAAAATTTCAAATAAATCTATTAATGTTTGGATAAAAGAGATTGAACACAAACGTAATGGCTTACATTTAGTTTTTCAATTTAAATTCTAAATACAGAAAAAGTAAAAAATGAGTTTAAATATTATACATAACGATTGTACTAAATCTTTAGAATTATCAGAACTACAAAAAATAAAGTTCTTTAAATCTATTGATTTAACGTTCCTTGATCCGCCCTTCAATCAAAATAAGGAATATTCTGAACATAACGATAGCCTACCTGAAAAAGTCTATTGGAATTGGATGCATGACATTTGCAAAAAAATATATTCAATAACATCTCAAGGTGGTGCTATTTATTTTATGCAAAGAGAAAAAAACACAGAATATGTATTGAACTGCTTGAGAAGCTCTGGATGGAACTTTCAAAATTTAATTATATGGAAAAAGAAAACTTCTGCCGTTCCGAGTAAAATGCGATACGGAAAACAATATCAAATTATAGCTTTCGCAACCAAAGGTATGTCTCCCAGGGTTTTTCACCGATTAAGGATAAATCCACCTTTGCCATCTGGATATAAACTTGAACGAGAAAAAGGCTTGTTTTTAACGGATGTGTGGGATGATATTAGAGAACTGACCTCTGGATATTTTGCCGGTGATGAAGCAATACGCAATGAGGAAGGCGAAAGAATTCACAAACAACAATCACCAATTCATTTGCTTCTTAGAATAATATTGTCATCATCTCTCCCTGGAGATACAGTATTAGATCCATTTGCAGGTACAGGTACTACTTCTTTTGTTTCTGAGCAATTGCATAGAAATTCTATTGCTATTGAGAAGGATTCTAAAAACATTGCAATCATTCATGAGCGAATAAATTCATTAAGAGAAAATGATGATTTAAATAAATATAAAAAATATTATAGATATACAGATGGATTAGATAAAATATGGCCATCTGCTGGTGAAAATGTTTTAAAAAATGAAGAATTTATACAGTTATCTTTTGTTTAAATATTCAATAATTGTAAAAATATTATTTTAATAACAATAATCCAAATGAGGTAATATGAGATTTATCGGTATTCTTGGAATTATTACGCTTCTTGGGATTGCTTATCTGCTTTCCAATAATCGTAAGAAGATTCGCTTACGAATAGTGGTATGGGGACTTTTACTACAGATGCTATTTGCAGCAATTATTTTGGGTGGTTCCACTTTATCTTACTTTACAATGTTTTTGTTCCTGATGTTGATAGTGGTGTATATTTTCAAGGATGACATAAATGCCGCCATAAGTACTGGAAAACAGATCGCTAAAGCATCTATTGTAATTGGATGCACGCTGATTTCTATGGTTCTGTTTTTTGGAGTTTTCAAAGTCGGTTTATTAGGATGGTTTTTTTGTCTTTTGCTTACAGCAATTATTATTAAATCTATTTTGAAGAAACCCGTGTATCAAAAAGAACTTGTAACAGGATTGTTGTCTTCTGGCTATATGTTTCTTTTAACCAATCATATTACAGGTGAAAAAATATTTGCTGTACTCAGTCAAAAGGTTGCAAAGTTCTTAAGCCTTTCTGATTATGGTGCAGAGTTTTTATTTGGGAATCTTGCTTTGAAGAAGTATTTCGGAGCCACAGATACCTGGCCTGGATTTGGATTTCAATTTGGCTTCACGGTTTTACCGGTGATTATATTCTTTGCAGCTACCATGTCAATTCTATATCACCTTGGTGTAATGCAGATAATTATCAAATGGATGGCGCGTTTTATGCAGTGGACGATGGGAACAAGCGGTGTAGAGACACTTTCTTGTACCGCTAATATATTTGTTGGTCAGACCGAAGCACCTCTTTTGATCCGCCCTTTCCTCGATACTATGACACTTTCGGAATTATTGACAATCATGGTAGGTGGTTTTGCAACTATTGCAGGCGGTGTGCTTGCTGGATATATTGCAATGGGGATAAGTGCCGGGCATTTGATTGCTGCAAGTGTTATGTCTGCTCCCGCTGCGCTTGTAGTCGCTAAGATAATATTTCCTGAAGTTGAACATTCAAAAACTGCAGGCGATGTCGTGATTCCCCAAGATATCGTAAAATCTGCTAATATGTTAGATGCTGCCTCTCGCGGCGTTACAGATGGACTCAAACTCGCGGTTAATGTTGGTGCAATGTTGATCGCCTTTATTGCACTCATCGGGCTTGTTGATTCAATCCTTTCAATACTTGATAGATTTATTGATGGAAAGTTATTTAATGGTGTTTATGGGGAATATGCAACAGCAAGTGGATTTTCCCCCATAAAAGGAGAATATGGTGGTTTTTTCCCCGGAAGTCTTAAAACTCTCTTCGGCACGTTGTTCAGACCATTAGCCTGGTTGATGGGCGTTTCGTGGAAATATTCAGGTGAAGTAGGGAATCTTTTAGGAATTAAAATCGCTTTAAACGAATTCGTTGCTTATGGGACGTTGTCAGAGCTGATAAAAGTTGGTGCTCTTAATGAAAAGGCGATTGTGATTTCAACTTATGCGCTTTGCGGCTTTGCCAATTTTGCGTCGATTGGAATACAAATCGGTGGAATCGGAGCATTAGCACCTGGACGCCGCTCGGATTTATCGAAAGTAGCACTAAAAGCGATGTTTGGTGGAGCGATTGCGTCATGGATTACAGCTTCAATTGCAGGAATTTTATTGTAACAATTACCAATTACCAATTATCAATAGACAATGATCAATAATAAATAGACCCTGTACGGTCGCTTCGCTCCCTATCCCAAAGGGATCTCTTTGAGACATGGCAAGCAATAGACAATTGAAAGTGCCTAAAGTGAACTTGCCAAAGGCATCCCTGACGGGAAAAGTGCCTAAAATGACCAATGACTAATGACCAATCGACAATTAATAGAGGAAACTTTACAATGAAAATAATTTTATTAGGGCCACCGGGAGTGGGGAAAGGAACACAAGCGCAAAAATTGAGCAGGGAGTTCGGTGTAAAGCAATTCTCTACAGGTGATATTCTAAGAATAGCAATTAAAAATAATTCTTCACTCGGTAAAAAAGCCAGTAATTATATGTCCAGAGGCGAATTGGTTCCTGATAATGTGATGCTCGGGTTGATAGAGAGGGTATTATTTATAGAGAACGAGCCGGAAGGATTTATTCTTGATGGGTTTCCGAGAACTATCTCGCAGGCTGAAGGACTAGAAAAACTTTTTAAAGAGCGCAAAATAGTATTGGATGCAGTTATACTTTTTTATGCAGATACTGAAATTATTACCATGCGTCTTTCTGCCCGCAGAACATGTAGAGATTGCAACGCTGTTTTCAATTTAATTTCCAATCCGCCAGAAAAAGAGGATAAGTGTGATAAATGTGGTGGGGTTCTGTTCCAGAGAGATGATGACCGTAAGGAAACAATAATGAGAAGACTTCTGGTCTATAAGAAGCAAACGGAACCTCTAATTGATTTTTATAAATCGTCCGGAATACTCAGGATAGTTAATGCAATTGGATCACCGGAAGATGTTTACAAACTTACAAAAAGCGTGATAGGAGGATAAAAAGAGGTGGTTACTGTTGGTGTGACAGGGGGCTTAGGTGCAGGAAAAAGTAAAGCCTGTCAGTTTTTAAAAGAAAAAGGTGCATATATTTTTAATGCAGATGAAGTTGCGAAAAATACCCTGCAACAAAACACGGATGTTCAAGACAAGATTTCAGATGCATTTGGACCAGGGATAGTAAAAGATGGGAAAGTTGATACTCAAAAGTTAGCAAAAGTAGCCTTTTCGAGTGAGGAGAACCAGACTATTCTTAATAATATTGTACATCCGATAGTAATAGAAGAATTCGAGAATAAGTGCAATGAAGTTAAGAATAAAGAAGAACTATTTGTTGTTGATGCTCCACTTATTTTTGAATCGGGATTTGACGCTCATCTTGATCATACTGTTGTCATTTATACTACATTTAAACATAGAATGGAGAGATCATTACGAGGAGGAAATATTTCGCGTGATGAGGTTTTGAGGAGAATGGAACTTCAGATGCCTGAAGAAGAAAAAAGAGAACTTGCCTCTTATGTAATTGAAAATAATGGAAGTATAGAAGAACTTAAGAAACGTATGTATGAAATCTATGATGAGTTGACGGGTACTTCTTAGAATAATAATTTAAATAATATAGGATTAGCAACTAAATTCAGATGGGTGAATCTTAATCTCTCCACGTAACTCGTATTGCAATTTTTGTCCATTACGCCAGATTTTACATCTATTTATCTTCAATTGCAGCTTGGGCAGCCGCCAATCTGGCAATTGGCACACGATATGGCGAGCAGCTGACATAATTCATACCGACTCTGTGACAAAATTTGACAGATTTTGGTTCACCACCATGCTCACCGCAGATACCGACTTTTAAATCCGAGCGTGTACTGCGACCTTTTTTCGTTCCTATTTCAACCAGTTGACCGACGCCGGTTTGGTCCAATTCCTGGAAGGGATCAACCTTTAATATTCCCTTATCAAGATAAACTGCTAAGAATTTACCTGAATCGTCACGGGAATAACCAAATGTCATCTGTGTCAAATCATTTGTACCGAATGAGAAAAACTCAGCAGATTCTGCAATTTCATCAGCGGTTAATGCAGCACGGGGGATTTCAATCATTGTTCCGACCATAAAATCTATTCTATCATTGCGTTCCTTAAAAACTTTTTCAGCAGTTGCACGAATAATTTCATCCTGCAATTCAAACTCTTCTTTTGTGCCGATTAAAGGGACCATAATTTCCGGTTTAGCAATAATACCTTTGGCTTTTACGTTTAGGGCAGCTTCAATGATAGCGCGAACCTGCATTTCTGTGATTTCGGGATAGGTAATACCAAGGCGACAGCCGCGATGACCGAGCATTGGATTGAACTCGGAAAGTGATTCCACTTTTGCTTTAACTTCTTCGACTGATATGCCCATTTCATCAGCCAACTCCTTCTGACTTTTTTCTTCATGAGGAACAAATTCATGAAGTGGCGGATCAAGAAGACGAATTGTTACCGGTAAGCCGTCCATTGCTTCATAGATACCTTCGAAATCTTTACGCTGCATTGGAAGAAGCTTTACCAGAGCCTTTCGACGTCCGGCTTCGTTTTCAGCAAGGATCATTTCACGCACCGCTTTGATTCTATCACCCTCAAAAAACATGTGCTCGGTTCTGGTAAGACCGATACCCTTTGCACCAAAATTGCGTGCAACTTTTGCATCATGTGGGGTATCAGCATTTGTACGAACGAGCATTTTTGTATGTTTTGCACAGAGGTCCATCAATTTACCGAAGTTACCACTGAGTTCAGGGTCTTTTGTTTCAACTTTACCCTCACAAACTTCACCTGTAGAGCCATTAAGGGAAATCCAATCGCCCTCTTTGTAGGTTTTTCCATTCATCGAGATTATACGGGACTTGTAATCAATTTTGATTGCTCCGGCTCCGGAGATGCAGCACTTGCCCATTCCCCTCGCAACGACAGCAGCATGAGAGGTCATACCGCCGCGAGCTGTTAGAATACCTTCCGCTGCATTCATGCCAGCAAGGTCTTCGGGAGATGTTTCTATGCGAACTAATATAACCTTTTCATTTCGACTTGCCCATTCTTCTGCCTCGTCAGCAAAAAATACGATACGTCCAGTTGCAGCACCTGGAGACGCCGGGAGCCCTTTTGCGATAACATTTGCTTTTGCCAGAGCGTCTAAATCGAATACAGGGTGAAGTAGTTCATCCAATTTATTTGGCTCAATCCGGTTAATTGCGGTTTTTTCATTGATTTTACCCTGTTCCAACATTTCCATTGCCATTCTCACCATGGCAGCGCCGGTACGTTTTCCTGTACGAGTTTGCAGTAACCAGAGCTTCCCATCCTGGATGGTGAATTCCAAATCCTGCATATCATCATAATGATCTTCTAATTTTGTTTCGATTTCGCACAGTTGTTCATATATTTTTGGCATAGTTTCTTCGAGAGAGGGATAATTAGTTTTTCTTTCTTCTTCACTTATATTTGCCAATTTCGCCCATCGCTGAGAGCCCACAAGAGATATCTCCTGAGGAGTACGAACACCTGCAACGACGTCTTCACCTTGAGCATTGATTAAATATTCACCATTGAAGCGGTCTTCACCGGTAGCGGCATCGCGAGTAAACGCAACCCCAGTAGCGGAATTGTTACCCATATTACCAAAAACCATTGCCTGCACGCTCACAGCAGTTCCCCAATCATCGGGAATTCCATTGAGTTTGCGATAAACAACAGCTCTCTCATTATTCCAGCTTCCAAATACAGCACTGATTGCTCCCCAGAGCTGATCCCACGGATTTGTCGGAAAATCATGACCTGTTACTTTTTTTACTGCTTCTTTAAAGCGTGTAACTAAAGTTTTAAGGTCGTCTGTTGTCAGTTCGGTGTCATTTTTAATACCTTTTTGCTTTTTTAGTGCTTCGATGATTTCTTCAAACGGATCGATATCCTCTTTGCTTTCCGTCTTCATTCCAAGTACGACATCGCCATACATCTGTACAAAACGGCGGTGAGAATCCCATACAAAACGTTCGTTATTGGATTTTTTCGTTAATCCTTCCACTGTTTCGTTATTTAAACCGAGATTCAAGACTGTATCCATCATACCTGGCATAGAAGCTCGGGCACCTGAACGGACCGAGACTAAAAGCGGATTTTCGCTATCGCCAAATTTAGCATTCATGATTTTTTCAATGTGTTTTATTCCAGCTTCGACTTCGCCTTTTATCATATCAATAGTTTTTTCTTTTCCAATTTTTGTGAATGCCGCACAAACTTCCGTTGTGATAGTAAAACCCGCGGGAACCGGTACACCTATTAGGCTCATTTCTGCAAGGTTTGCACCTTTACCGCCAAGCAAGTTTCTGTCGGTAGCTTTTCCTTCAGCTTTCCCGGCACCGAATAAATAAACAGATTTTGTCATAGTTACCTCATGTTCTTGTTAGATTTCAATTATTAAAAAAATAACACTAATTTTAAAGCAAATACAGTGTATTTTGCAAGTGTTAGTAACAATGTAAAATTCAAGAATAAAGAAAGATGTTTTTATATTTAGGGGGTGTAATAGAATAAAGTTGTCATTCATGCTAATTTATCATTATGTTATTTATGAACTTAAAATATTAAATATGTTCAGGGGGTGAGAAAAAACTAATTACCATTTACTGAATTATAGTCATAATGTTTTTTCGGAGACCCGTCTGGCGAATGAACTTATAATAATACAAAAATCCATTTAATTTCTTCTTCCCAGAGGGATGTCTTTCCGAAGGAATCCTAAGGATCGACACACCCCCTAAAGGTTATATTATTACACCCCCTTAATAATAATACCAGATGGTTCTGTAGTCGTGAATGTCTTCACCATGTTTTTTAAGCATTTTCAAATAATCCCATATTGCGACGTCAGTATGATTGTATGGTGGAACAGCCTTAATATTCTTTTCCCACGGATGGAATTCATAGACACGCCGCCCGTCGGGTAGAATCATAACAACACGATGGTCCTGCAATGCACGGATATGATTCTTGCCCAGTCGCGGAACATTGAAAACAGGCTCATCGGTTCTATCAAGCCCCGGTATAAGTCTAGCTTCCTCTTTCCTTTCCTGGAGCAGACGTGCAATGGGTACGCGGTAATCCCTTGTTTCTTCTTTGCCTTTTGCATTAAAAGTGTAGTATGGATCGACGCCACAAAGTCGCAGTAATTGTCTTAAAGCCACCATCTCAAATTTACGGCTGTTTTCAAAAGTATAAACTGCCTGGTTATATACATTTATTCCGCACATTTTTATTCTTTTTATTACTTCGACGAATTCCGGTGTAACTTCCCATACGTGCTGAACGTGCGTAACTATTGCAACTTCTCTCTTTCCAAAAATGTGGTAAGAACTCAGAAGGCTGATTAAATCATCTGTGAATCGGAAAGGTAGAGTAACGGGTATCCTTGTTCCAATTCTTATGCGCTTTATATGGGGAAATTCAGCTATCCGATCTAAGATTGGCTTTAGTCGTTTGTTTGAAAGAACAATCGGGTCGCCGCCTGTTATAAGAATATCTCTTATAGATGGATGATTTTCAAACCAGTTCAGTGCTTTCTCAAGACTTCTTGGGGTTGCCATAGCTCCGTGGTCAAGCACCTCATTAATTTCCCAGTTTCTCTGGCAATAGACACAGATCTGCGGGCAGGAATTATATGGTTTAAAAATGGCTATTTGTGGGTAACGCCTTGTTACAAGTGGAATTGGTGATGTATCATGCTCGCCCATAAAATCGAGCGCCTCTGAACGATTATGTCGGTGTTTTGCCATTGATTGGACATAGTGTAGTGGTGGTATTACCTGCGCTCTTACACTGTGGTCTCGGACTCGTGAAGCATCGTAATCCATCAGTGAAACGTAATAAGGTGTTATACCGAAAGGTATATCATATTTATTTGCAAGATTTATTGCTTCATTATCTTCTTCGCTGATTTCTATGAGATTTTTTAAGGTATCTGCGTTACGTATGATATTTCTATAATGCCAATGGTAATTTAGCCAGTCTTTCTCCGTTGCCTTAAAATATTTTAATATTCGCTTTTTATTCTGTTTTCTCTGCTCAATTACTTCAGGCTCGAGACCTGTTGGGTATTTTCTGGTGTATTTTTTGATAGTTTGTTCTTCAATATCAAGCTGATCTGATCGTAATTTAGCCGCATCTATGCCGTACATTTTTATAAAGGAAGGCATTTCCTTTTTAAAAATCCCGCTTTCAGAATAGATGCTTGATAAACCGGCAACACCTTTGAATAGATGTAGGAACTCAAGTATGAAACCCCTTGAAACATCGGGTGCCTCACCATTGCCATTTCCCTTTGCTAAATCATGAAGGTGTTTAATTGCGCTGGTTTTAGTTCGCTTTTCATTGATGGGTCCAATAATGCTTTTAAACATACGCACACATTCTCTAACCATCGTTTTTTCTAAAGGGTGCAGGTCGTTATCAACGTCAAAAACCCATCTTTCCTGTTCATTCAAATAGTTGTAAAGTTGTTCACGAGCTCTTTCAAGAGAGGGTGACATTTTGAGGATTGTATAGATAATAGGATTTGCAGACCAGATCTCCCCCAAATCTCCTTTGGAGATAGATTCGAACTCTCCGGGTGGAAGTTGGAATCTATCCTGGAAAGTATCCTCAGTGACTACCTCTGTACTGATTATTTCTTTGTATAATTTGTCTGATCTTTTCATAAATAGCTATGGATTTTAAGGAATTCCCATGTAAAAGTCAATCTCAATAGTGAGCAGAAAATAACCACTCAATTATAGGTTCTATTTGTCTCGTCTCGCTCCGAAGGAGTCCCTCTGGGAAAGAGATCCTTCGTAGAAGTCCTACGTGACCTTTGGGATAGAGATGTTTTCGCTCATACCCAGCCTCGAAGAGGTCCTTGTTGAGGTTAATCTCTGCCTCGTTCCAAAGGTCACGGAGGTCAGACGACTCGTAGAGACTCCTCCGGAGAGTTCCTTCGGAAAAGAGACCCCTTTGGGGCAGTAGATAACCTATAATAGATGGAGATTTAGATAATTATTCCATTTTTATGTGGACAAGATGCGATATATTTTCATGAGTTCAGCATCCAGAGGTTTTTTCTTGTCCCAGGTTTCCAACAAAGGTATGTATGTGATGGAGTTATTTTGCCACCCAACCATAATATCAGATTTTCCATCTTTTAAAGCAATAACGGCATAATACCCCAGGCGACTTGCAAGAAGGCGATCGGTTGCAGTCGGGCTTCCACCTCTTTGTGTATGACCAAGCACACAGACGTGGCAATCTATATTGTGTTTTTCTTTCATTGATTGTGCAATTGATTGTGCATTCCCTAACTCATCTCCCTCTGAAACAACAACGATACTGCTTGTTTTTCCGGCTCTTTCCCAGGTTTTTACCATTTTACTCAAATCTTCCAAAGTCACTTTCGTTTCTGGTACAAGAATCTCCTCAGCGCCTCCACAAATACCAACTTCCAGAGCTATAAATCCTGATTTGCGCCCCATAACCTCAACAATAAATAACCTGTCATGGGAAGCAGCAGTATCTCTAATTTTGTCTATTAAATCAAGTGCAGTACCTATAGCTGTATCGTATCCAATTGTTATATCAGTTCCATAAATGTCATTATCTATTGTTGCAGGAATACCTATAACATTAATCCCATATTCTACGCTGAGAGCATGTGCTCCATGAAAACTGCCGTCTCCCCCGATTACTATTAATCCATCAATATCCCATTCTTTTAACGAATCTGTAGCACATTTTCGGCCTGACTTGTGGTAAAACGATTCGCAGCGGGATGTCTTTAAAAAAGTTCCACCTTTCTGAATGATATTACTTACTGATCGGCGAGAAAGAGGAATAAGTTCATTCTCAGTCAGACCCTCGTATCCTCTGGAAATACCAAAGATGGTTAGACCTTCATTGATAGCAGTTCTTACAACGGCACGGATGCATGCATTCATTCCAGGTGCGTCACCACCACTAGTTATTACCGCTATTCTGTTTACTTTTGCCATTTTAATCCCCAAATAGATTCAAAATAAATATCGGCGAAATTTACAGTTAATTGCTTTAAGATAATAGTGTAAGGGATAATGTAGTTTTTCGAAATATTCAACCTGAAAATTGATTTACTACAAGATTTAAAAAAAATTTATGATTTACGAACGTACATTATTTAGTATTCGGAATATTTTGTGAATTATTTGGGTCTGATTAATTAGAAAAACTTTTTCTCTACTGCAATTATATTTGTAAATTTTGTTTAGAAATAGGAACAAAAGAATTGCTTGACAATAATAAGTATATATAAGAATTTTTGTATGATATTTATACTATTGATAAAAAAGATGAACATTTGAAGAGATAGATGAAAATAAGATAGTGGAGATAATTCCTGATGAGTGAAAAAAAGACTGGCAACAATAAAAATGGGAATGCACAACCATACGATAATAAAATTTCAGAGAGATGTGAAAAGTGTTCAGGCAAAATATTATATCGAAAAAGCACTTACTTTGGCAAAACAATCTACTATAAAATTTGCAGTAATTGCGGATGGTACAGGACATTAAATAGGGAAGATTGGAGAGATAAAGTAGCTGAAGCTATCGAATCCAGGGAGAAGAAAAAAAGTGATACTGAAACGTAGTTAAGTTTTAGTATTTCCTGATTTCCCGGTAATTTATAAAGACCAAAACTATCTCAAATTAATCAACTAATTTTTACAGATTCTAGAATATTATAGATTTTCTGTAGATTTCTTTAACTCCATTGAATGTTTATAGAATTCTTCAGGGCTTAATTCTTTAATAAAGACAAGACCATGTGTTGCTCTTAATCTCGGGTGTTCATTTAGAATAAAGAAATCTCTTCCCAGACAAGTCTTAATTTTTAAATACTGATCAACCAATATTTTTTTTGCAAAACCGCCGAATGGTCCATCGTATTCATAGCTTGGGAAGCTTGCAGTTCTTTGAGAGCCAAAACTTTCCATAAAGGCGTTATCCATAATTGCCATTGAATTTAAACTGACCGGCACATAAATATTTGCCACGGACGGATGAAAACGATACCAGACATTTCTATATCCCCATATTTTGAGATTTGAGATATCCGCTTCTTTTTGATACATTTTTAGAGCCTCGGTAATAGCCTGGAGAACTTTATAGTGTGTATCCGGACCGCTCCCTTCTGGGTCAAGAGCTACAGTAATAATTGTGGGTTTTATCTTTTTCATAATGTTGTATATTGGTAATACGTCTCTATTTACCTGTGGTTCTTCAGAAAATATTTCGCCTTTATAGAATCCCAAACGCAGATGATTGACGTTATTTATATTAAAACCAAAATATCCCCAAAGCAAATCAGCTTCCCATTCGCGGATAAACCCTTTTAATTGTTGAACATAGGTGATGTCCTTCTTTCCAGGGTATTGAGTTTTGCAATAATTAATCAGTTCATCAATTCTGTCATTTAAATAAACCATGTTACTTTCTTCGTAAATCTGAATTAAATTGCTGAGCAAGCGACGTGATTCAGCTTCGGTTTTCATTCTGATACTTCCGGAAGCAACACCATCAAGGTATTGGTTGACATCCCTGTTTCTTCCCTCGTCATAATGTAGATCGAAGTACCTCTCCTCCATAAGGGATTTAAATTTTTTAGAGTCAATCCACTTTTTGAGATTTTGAAGAAGTTTTAAAACGTATGAATTAGTGACAGCATTAAATCCACTTGTCATATAATTAAAGTAGTGTTTATTACGTGATGTTCTTACCAAGTGAATAACATAGGGAAGATATGCTAACATAATGTCATCGTGGTGTGGGGCTGTATGCATAAACACATGATTTTCTATCTCCTCCGTACCACGATTAATCTTTAACACAATATTGCCATGAACCTGCTTACTCAGATGATGTAGTGTCATGCCGGTTTTTTGTAAAATTGCAGTTGCAAATTGACTCGATTTGGAATCTTTTTCTGTGAGATCTAGAAGTCTTTTATCTTTTGATACGGAGAGATCGGTTAAAACGCTGTCAATATTTTCTGGACTTACATCCTTAGAATTGATCAGTTCCTCATATCGCCTCTCAATTAGTTTAATAGTAGCACCCTCAGTCAAATAGAAACGTGCATTAGGTAATTTTTGCAATACAGTAGCGGGATAAAGATTTGTAGGTTTATTTTGAATTGAATCCCTGACAATTTTTGCCTTTGCTTCACCTGCAGCAATGATGATTGCCACTGCATTTTTGTTATATGTTATAGTTTCAAGCCCAATAGTAATTACTAATCTTTTCTTAGCTACCTCGATTCCACCCAGATCCGATGAGGCGGCAGCTTGGGTCTCATAATTTGTGGCGGTTAATCTTGTTGTAGAGAAGTGATCGCTTCCTTTAACATTAAAACCTATATGCCCGTCAGGACCTATACCGCCAAGGAAGAATCCGATACCCCCTAATTTTCTTATTTTCTGCTCGTATTCAGTACAAAATTGATCAGCTTTTTCGATAGTCTCTTTTTGAAGTCTTTCCTGTCGATTCTTTGGCAATTTTGTTCGTAGTGAAAGGTTAACGTCCTCACTTGCGAATATCTCATTGATGCTAAGATTTCTCGCAGTTCCAATATTATTGATATTAATTAATAGCGCTTTTTCGGGATCTAATCCAAAATTCCTTATGTAAAATTTTTGTATATAATAGTAGAAACTGTTCTGCTGGTTCGGGTCTATTGGGTAGAATTCATCTATCTGAACGAAATGCAGACTTTTCATATCAGGCCTTTTCCCCGGATCAATTCCCACTGTTGCCATCTGTTTTTTTGCGTTTTCCAGATTCCAGTTTTTAAGGTAATATCCGACCCATTTTATAAAATGCTCAGGAGTTTTCCCCGTTGGCAAGGATATTACACCACCAGGATTATTCTGAACCCACTCTATAAATCTGAAAGCTGTAAATTTACCTAATGCTGGAAAATTATTTACCTGAATTACAGGTATTTTTTCTGTCGGGGAGTAAACGGATTTTCTGTTTGATTTCTTTAGATAATATTGTTCAACTTTCGAATTAATCGTCACAGTCTTTTTCAGCATTTTTTACCTTTCTTTTATCATATCTTTAATCTATAAGGAATGATAGAATTCCATTACCTTTAAATTTATCTCTTTTTTAATTTTAATGTGAACTAAAATGTGAACTCCCGTTGTAAATTTAGTCTGATTTATTCACCTGCCAGCCCTCCTACTGGTCGCCCGCCTATCCCACTCTTTGAGAGACGGACAGAAGAGCAGGATGGTAGCTTTTTGTCAATATTGTATCCTCCGAACAGTCGGAAAAATGATTTAATTATGCTTTCTACTAATAAAATTGCTTTTATACGAAATGATCTCTTTCCCAGAGGACTATCTTCGAAATGAGAAAAGAACTTTTATGTTACCAATAACACAGAAGTTTTTTCTCAAATATCCTTACGGAAAATTTTACCTGATTCCAGATATGTTGTTAATCCTAAGGGTGGAGCACGTCACAATCGTGGTTATGCAGTTGATGTCTTTTTGCTTGATATTGATGGAAACGCTGTTTTGATGCCAACGAAGTTTGACGATTTCTTGGAAGAGGCGCACAGTGATTATATGGACCTTCCCGAAGAAGCAATAAAACATCGCATAATATTGCGAGATGCAATGGAAAAACAGGGATTTACAGGCATTGATAATGAATGGTGGCATTTTGATTATAAAAACTATGAAGGTAAACCTGACCTTGACATATCCATTGACGATTTGTGGATATTGTTTCGCCCTTGTAAAACCTTTGATTTGATTGAGCAACTGTTTTCAAATATTAATTTTGTTGGTTTTTATGTTTTTATTAATTTAATTGATTCATGGTTGGAATTTTAGAATGTTATATAGTATCGATCCAATCGCTCAAGAATTCGGGATTAGAAAGGAAACAAAATGCCAGTATTTAAATTAGAAAAGGATAAATTAATAAATCTATCCTCTATTCCTATCTCAAAAGAGAAGGAATTGCAGACACTTGTCGAAAACAACCTTGATGAAGTATTAGGAATGCATTTTTTAGCAACCGAATACACAACAACATTCGGAGGAAGAATAGATACCCTTGCTGTTGATTACACTGGAGCGCCTGTAATCATTGAGTACAAAAGAAATAAAAATTATATTGTAATAAATCAGGGAGACTAAAATGAAGTTATTTTTTAACACAAAGCACTTTTCTTATCGGTTCTGTTTTGTTTTATTGAACATCATTTTTTTATTAGTGGCATCGGATGTTAAAGCCCTTGATAATGATCTGGCTCTCACTCCACCAATGGGTTGGAATAGCTGGAATAAATTTGGTTGTAATGTAAGCGAGGACCTGATAAAAGAAATAGCTGATGCAATGGTTGAAAGCGGGATGAGAGATGCAGGATATGAATATATTGTCATCGATGATTGCTGGCAGATTGGCAGAGATGAAAATGGCAATATCATTGCTGATCCTGAAAGATTCCCCTCAGGAATAAAGGCTCTTGCCGATTATGTGCACTCAAAAGGTCTCAAGTTCGGTTTATATTCCGATGCTGGTATCAAGACATGTCAAGGTCGTCCCGGCAGCCGTGGGTATGAGTTTCAGGATGCTCGACAGTATACAGTCTGGGGTGTGGATTATTTAAAATATGATTGGTGTCATCATGGAGATCAAAGTGCAATTGCTTCATATTCATTAATGCGGGATGCACTTCAAGCTGCAGGGAAGCCAATTGTCTTCAGTATTTGCGAGTGGGGAAGCAACAAACCCTGGCTCTGGGCTGAGGATATTGGGAATCTTTGGCGTACGACCGGCGATATTCTGGATTGCTGGGATTGTAGGAAAGAATGGGGTGGAATGGGCTGGACACATATTTTGGACAAGCAAGTTGGTCTGGAAATATATGCTGGACCTGGTCACTGGAACGACCCCGATATGCTCGAAGTTGGTAACAGCGGGATGACAATTACTGAATATCGTGCTCATTTCAGTCTTTGGTGTATTTTGGCAGCACCATTGATGGCAGGTAATGACTTAAGGAATATGACCCCCGAGATTATTGAAATTTTAACGAATCGTGAAGTTATAGCCGTTGATCAAGATTCTTTCGGACGACAGGGCAGTAAGGTGAAAGATGATGGTAATTTTGAAGTTTGGTCAAAAGAACTTAAAGATGGTTCACGTGCAGTAGTTCTTTTTAATCGTAGTAAATCAGATGAAAAAATATCTGTTACCTGGAATGAAATTGGATATCCGAACCATTTATATGCTAAAGTGCGCGATTTATGGTTGAAAAAAGATTTGGGGAAATTTACTGGTAAATTTTCAGCTAAAGTACCATCTCACGGTGTTGTGATGGTTAAGATAGCTCCTTAGCAATTTAATGAAGAAAATAGTGTATAGAAAAATTCGCACTTAGCGGATTGGCAAATGAAAGATCGTATCTATTTTATAATTTAATATTGAGTCCACTTATCCCATAGGGATCTCTTATGAGAAAAAAGGTGAGCTATAGGAAAAGAAACCGTTTCCCGTGGGGATCTCTATGAGAGAAACGGTTGAAAAGGTAATATTGTTTAAGATTAGCCCCCGACTTTCCCGATAAGGGATGCCTATGGCAAAGCCGGGGGTTAATAAGAAGTTACCAGTTATAATAACTGTTTCTCTCATCTCAAAGAGATGCCTTTGGCAAACAGTTTCTGAATTTTTGGTATTATGCATAATATAATTCAAATTTCAACCTTTCTTAAGCAAACTCATAAACGTTTTAATGCTCTGGCAAACTTAATCATTGCATCGATTAAAATCTTGTGTATATCATCCCATTTATCGCTATCTTTATATCCGCCAATTTTAAATTTTTTACTAATTCTGCAAGCACAATGATTTCCTAATGTTTACCAAAATAATTTATCCTCAGACAGGATAAATTTCCAAACCTGCGAGCATCGCTCCCTTGATTGTACCATCAACTTCTTCTGCTCCCGGCATAAAAAAAATATCATCAGTATAAGTTTCCGATGAATATTTGAAAATCTCGAAATCCCAGTTTGTCAGCTTGCCATTGTATTTTAATCGGCACATAGGACCGGTATCCCCGAATCTGTTTATAAATAAATAAAAATAATTTTTTTGAATTGCGGGAAATAAAAAAATCCTTACTTGCAAATTTTTCTTTATTGAATTTTTCAATAATCTCTTTTACTTCTTTTTTTACTGATTCTTTGATAATCATTTTTTCCCTCTTACTAATTTCGGTTCTCTAAAATTATTCTCTCCATATTTTTTTCGCTTCTTTAGATGCTCTATTTCTTTAATCAAATCATCTTTTGTCCAATCTTGGTAATTATTTTTGTTCATCTCTTACTCTCTCAATCTTTTTCCCATTTCAATCATTTCTCTTTTTTCCATACACAAATATTCATTCTACAATTTCCCAATACCCGCCTTTTGCCGGTCCGATTCTTTTAAGAAGCCCTTTTTGTTTTAGTTTATTTATATGTTTTTGGATAACAGAAGGATTTATCCCAACTTCTTCTGATAACATTTTCCTCGTTATTTTAGGATTCTTTTCAATTATTTGCAATATTTGCACTTGTCGTTGAGATAACTCTGACCACTTTTTCTGACCACTTTTTCTGACCACCTTTTCTGACCACTTTTTCTGACCACCTTTTCTGACCACCTTTTCACCGACTTTCTCTCTGACCTTATCTACAACCCTCTCTCTGACTTCTTTATCTGTTGTCTTCTTACTGAATATTACCTTAAAATTTAGCAGTTCTTCTATAAATTCTGGAACTATGTTTTCGTATTGCTTACAAGATTCAATGATATTTGTAAATCCCCGTCCCCACTGCTCAATTATATTTAATTCCGAAAAAATCCTACCAATTGTAACATTACGTAATTTGGAGAAATCTATTTTTCCAATATCATCTACAGAATAACCAGCAGGCAACTCACCAGGATTGCTTACTTCAATCCTATTATCATAAATAGAAACTTTTATGTCCTGCCCTTTTAAAAGGTAATTTCTATGTGTTACTGCATTTACAATTGCTTCTCGTAAAGCAGGAATAGGATATTCATATTTTTCCTCTCTATAAACATCTCCAATTTTTGCAGATAGTTTCATGTTTGATTTAACAAATTTCATCGTTGATTCTATCTGTTCTATGATACTTCCACGAAATTCAGCTTTATCAATAAATATATCCGGAGTATTTCCTTTAAAATGAGCACATTTTGTCTTGGCATAATCATATTCAATGTATTCTTTCTCGGGAAACAATAATAAACCAGCCACAGTAGGATAAATTTTCTCATCACTCCTTGCTAAAATATTAAACATAAAGAGGTGATTTTCTTTTATTTCTATACCCTTTTTATCTTTAAAAATCCTTTTCATTTTAGGAAAATCAATATCATCTTTTGAAAATCTATAATCAATTTGAGAATCATAACTGATATTTTCACCTCTCAATTGTAGGGATTTTATTATTTCTTTGCTGGCAAGTCTGGTAGTAGAACCAACTCTAAAATAAGTCCCTTGCTCCATTCCTTTGTTTTTTAGAAAATATGGGGTTTCTATGCCTAATGGAACTTTTATTACTACCAATGTTTTATTCTCTTCTGTAACAAATATCGCGTCAATGCGAATATTTGGACTTATACTGTCAAATACCATATTTGAAATCTGTTCTTCCAATTCAAAAGGGTGTTCTACTCCAATTACCTTTCTATTATCATCAATACCAAACACCAAATTCCCACCACTTCCATTAGCAAAAGCAATAATTGTTTGTAATACTTTTTCTTTGTTAGAAGCATTTAACTCTCTTTTAAATTCTAATATCTTATTCTCTTGCTTTAATAATAATTCTTTCATAATTATAATAACCTCTTATCTTTAAAACTAAAGTAGTTATCTTTTGATATAATAATATGGTCGACCACATCAATTCCCAGAATCTTACCTGATTCCGCTAATCTTTTTGTAATTTCCAAATCATCTTCTGAAGGTTGCGGGTCACCTGAAGGATGATTATGAACAATGATTACAGTTGATGCAGAATTTTTAATAACGGGCAGAAATACTTCTCTTGGGTGGGCTAAACTTGCGCTTAATGTGCCAGTTGAGATTTTATCCACGCTTATTAAATTATTTCGGGTAGTTAAAGAAAGGATGTAAAAACTCTCTTTCTTTTTATCACCGATTTTCTTTTTCAATAAATTAAAGACGCTTTCAGGACCTTCAATTTTTTCTCCGTAATTTGTTATTTGCATTTCCGCTTTTTCACCCAATTTAAAAGCAGCCTGCAGTTTACAGGCAGTCGCAAAGCCAATACCTTTAACTTTTTTCAATTCTTCAATACTTGCATTTTTCATCTTATTAAGATTTCCAAAATTAGCAAGTAAATTTTGTGCAACAGTTAAAACAGATTGTCCTTTTCCACCTTTTTCGATTATCAGAGCGAGAAGCTCTTGAGTAGAAAGATTATCAACACCAATCCTTTGCAATCTTTCTCTAGGACGCTCCTCTATTGGCAAATCTCTCACGGTATATGTTCTGTTTTTCATAATATTCCAAACAATTTAATTAATCCTTTACGATATCGGTAAATACTTTCTATCTTTAAAGTTACTCAAAAATTTTAAGATACAAATTATCATCTTCAATTTTGAAATATCTAAAGTATATATTTGTAATCTTTATAAACTACCCAAATAAATTTTGCAACTTTAAAAAACTCGTTCTGGTCTTCTAACCTTAATTTGGATAAAACCTTACCACTTCTATCATACTTAACATTAAAAATTTTAGAGTTCAATCTCAACCTAAATTCAGGTTCCTCTGAGTTGTTTTCTAAAATGAACCCATTATTTTCACTATTATTGAAATCTTCTTCATTCCAGAATAGTGTGAGCTTATCTCTATAAGGTTTTCCATTGTACGGGCAAAAAGTCTCACAATTTCCACACTCGTTACACATCCAATCTATATGTAATATTTGATATAAATCATTAAAAATCCCATTAGTAACTTTTATAGCAATATTTGCCCTGTTCGGACAGACTTCAACACAGTGATTACAGAAAAAATTACATTCGAGGCAGCGATTTGCCTCACGTTCTATTTCCTGCAATCGTAATATTTGCCTTTCGACTGGTTGAATAACTCCTTTCTTCATTACGACTCTGGCAATTATTCCTTCTTTATTCTCCTGATCTGAAAGTGACAATTTTTTTTCTAACCAGATATTCTCTCTTGAAATTATTACATTTGCTACCTTGCTGCCATCCGCTATAGATTCAATAACAGTCGAAGGTCCTCTAAGAGCATCGCCGCCGATAAATACATTTCTTACACTCGTTTCATTGGTATCTGGCATAACTTCTATTTTCCCGCTGCTATTCAAAAGCACACTATTTTTTAACAGGATATCTGAATCAACATGCTCTCCAATCGCAGAAATCAACGAATCAACCTTAATTTCTTCAAATTCATTTTCAACCGGGACAGGTCTTCTTCGACCACTTGAATCTATCTCACCAAGCCGCATCTTCTGGCACTTTAAAATACCGCTTTGAAAAAACTCGACAGGCGAAAGAAGTTCTCTGAAAATTACACCATCGGCTAAAGCATTTTCGAATTCTTCTCTATCTGCCGGCATAAATTCTTCAGTTCTTCGATAAATTATATAAACTTTATCAACGCCCTTGACCCTTACAGCAGCTCTGGCACTATCCATAGCGGAATTGCCGCCGCCAATAACAGCGACATTTCTGCCTAAGTTAAAACCGTCTATATCTTTATTGAACTGTGAAAGAAACTCGATAGAGTCATAGACGTTATCATTGTCACCACCTATTTTCAGAATATTGGATTTCCCGGCTCCGATTGCCAGATAAATATACTTATATCCCTCTTCTTTAAGACTTCCAATAGAAATATTCTCATTAACACCCAATTCGAATTTTACACCCATTTCTTTAACGAGATGGATATCATTCTCAATCGCCCGGCGTGGTATTCTAAAATTCGGAATTACATATCGGACAGTTCCCCCGGGTTTATCGTTTTTATCAAAAATGGTTACGTCAAACCCAGCTTTTACGAGAAAATATCCTGCTGAAAGTCCCGATGGACCAGCGCCAATAATTGCAACTTTTATCCCTTTTCTGATATCGTCCTTATGAAATTTCTTTATATAGGATTGATAACCATTTTCGGCTGCTACCCTTTTCAAATCCCTGATTAAAAGAGGATCGTCATAATGCCAGCGAGTACACTTCAGCATACATTTATGATCGCAGATATAACCTGTGATATGCGGCAGAGGATTCCTGGAAATAATTAGTTTAAAAGCGTCTTCAAACTTCATTTCTTGGATCAATCTTATATATTCCGGGATATTTTGCTTAATAGGACAATTTTCCATGCAGGGAGCCGTAGCACAATCCAAAAGTGGTAATGTCCTACCGATTTTGAGATCGTCAGAGATTTTTCCCCTTTTAAAATAATGTGCTTCAGTCAGAGTACTTTGTGCAATTTGCTGAAGTTTAGCAACATCAATTTTCCCAGTATTACATTCACTTAGTCGTGATTCCAATTTCTCTGCGAGTTGCTTCAATCTTAAATACCCACCGGGTTTCAATAATTCGGTCACCAGCGTAATGGGTTGGATACCTGTCTCATAAATTCTTTCAATATTGAAAAATGAAGCCCCACCGGAATACGAGATTTGTATATCGCCATCAAACTCAGATGCTAATCTTGAGGCGAGATTAATTGTAAGTGGAAATAAAGACCTCCCGGACATGTACATTTCCTCGCCCGGTAGTATTCCCTTTTGATTTATTACTGGAAGTGTATTTGAGAGCTTGATACCAAATTCTCTATTGTGGTCTTTGGCGAATTTCTTAAGCCGCTCTATCATTCTTACAGCATCATTAAATTGCAAGTCATGTGTGAAGGATTCCTCTTTTAATTGAATATACCCAAATCCCATTTTATCAAAGATTTCTTTCACATACTCATAACCCAAAAGGGTTGGATTCAATTTGACAAAAGTATGCAAATGCTTTTCCCGAATAAAATATTTGCAAATGGCTTCTATTTCATCTGGTGGACAACCATGCATTGTAGAGAGAGTAATGGAACCGGAAACATGCGGCGAAATGTCTTCGATATAATTTCTAAGTTCGCTTTCAGATAAGCTTTTCCGAACATGATTGGAATTTTTAATTTCATCTTTTAGGATAGATTTATATTCATTAAAAAATTTGAATTTCGACGCATCTTTCAACCCTTCGATAAACCCATCAATTTTTTGTGTTTGAATTCCAGCAAGGTCGTAGCCAACACTCATATTAAAAATAAATCCACGTTCTTCGGAATTTGATAGATTGAAAAACTTTGGAACTAAATTCAGTATCATCCAGGCTTTCAGATATTCATCATACGCTTGTATTACACTAAGTTCAGTAGACCATTCTATATTATAGCCTTCATCCAGCGCTTCGATACATGGTTTCTCGATTTCCAGCTCATCTAACTTCTGCACAGTTTTCAATTCAAAAAAACGTCCACCGCAAAGATAAGCGGAGATGATGTTCTGCGTCAATTGTGTATGCGGACCTGCGGCAGGACCAATAGGGGTTTCACAAGTCTCACCAAATAATTTGAGATAATTCTTGCCAGTTTTTCTGAAAAATTTCGATTCAGGTATACCGAATATTGATCCATTATTTCTATATTCTTCAAATATCCAGTTGATAAGCTTTTTAAAAGAGATTGGTCGCATTATATCGCTCATTCTATCTTTCCTATTAAATAACCATCATGATTAAAGATCACAACGAAGCACGTCTCATCTCAAGAGATCCCTATCCCAACGGGATCTCTTTGAGATGGGAAAGAGATGTCTTTCCAAAGGAATCTTCGATCGATAAAAGTTGATATTTTTAAAATACATATGATTGTATATTCTTGATTGATAATTGTTTATTGTTCATTGGTCGCATCTATCAAAGACATCTCTTTCCCAGAGGGACTCCTTCGGAGCAAGACAACTTTAGTCACTTTTCCGTCAGTAGCCGGATGCCTTTTGGCAAGTTCACTTTAGACACTTTAGGCACTTTCATATAAATTATCTCTCACTCGTATAATGAATCGTACTTTGATCATATCTCTTGATATATGTTCTTAAGTTTCCTGAAATCTTCACTCGAAGCGAACCGACTGCATACTTTAAAATCTTCAAATGAATTGATTGAAAATTCAACTTTAATTTCTTTCCTCTCAAAAGTTTTATCCCAAGTGACTTTCACCTGAGGAGGTATCCTAATTCTAGATATAGATTCTTTAATGTTAGCTTTATGTCTGTAGATCACCGGATATCTTGATTTAAAAACAATCTCACGTATCTCTGACAATTTTCTTTGAGGAAAATCGCCAACATTTTTTAACTGCTCATCCAACCTCAGTTCTTTAATAATATCAATTATACTTTTATTGTCTCGCAAAGCCGTTTCCTTAGTATTTGTCACAATCTCCTCAAAAACGCTTAAAGAGGGCTTTGTTTTTGAGATAAGCTCACCGAATATTATTTGAGCTTCTGATTGGATATTATTAAAAACTAACCATGTCTTTAAAGAAGCATTTTTGTGAATCAGATAGTTGATTATCGTCGGGCTAATATTTCCAAGTGATAAATATTGTCCCAATAATTTATCATTTGCGGCAATACCCAAAGCAGGCATGGCGGTTTTAATTATTCCTTCCCTAAAAACATCATTATCTGCCAAAATCCGTAAAAACCGCATTATCTCAATAGGGTAAAATTCTCTGCGTTGCCTGTGATATTCAGCTGCAAGTAATAATAAGTTCATTATTGAAGTTGATTTGGGAAGGACATAAGCAGTCATTACTTCGATCTTATTCTGCCTGCAATATTCAGCAATTTTAAAACCGTAGATAATACGAAAGAGCCGTTCTGTTTCCTGTGTAATGACCGGATAAATTATATAAGACTGATCATCCTTTCGTAAACGCCGAAAAGGCTGAAATTCATCAAAATAAATATCAAAAGTTCGATCAGCTAAATCACACTTATTGACTTTGAGATTGGTAAGTTTCAATGAATTCATAAAGTTTCTTCTTGTAATCTTTTAATTTATTTTCGTAGATATTCGGCAATCCTTTGTGTTTTTCGCGTCCTTTACTGAGTATTGTCAATTTTTTAACAATCTGCTCAAGGACTAATTTTCTATGTTCAATTGTTAAATCCTCATTTAGAACCTTTTCAAGAGCACGAACACGGAAGCGGTCCATCCCCCAGTATTTCCTGGAGAGTTGGTCTGCATGTCCACCGGTTTTTACAATTAATTTCTCCGGAATCAATCCTATCTGATATTTAGTAGCAATTCTCAGCCATAAGTCATAATCTTCACAAACGGGAAAGCTCTCATCAAATACTCCAACGTCGTTAAAAACTTTTTGGTGAATCAGCACGGCTGAGGAACTGACTATGCATAACGGCAAGCAGTACCTGAATATCCAACCGGAGCGTTTTTTGTGTTTTTTCATCGGATTGACAGGAACGCCATTTCTTATCCACTGTTCTTCTGTTTGCAGTATCATCATTCCCGGATGGTTTGTTAAATATTCTATCTGTCTTTCCAATTTTCCTGGCAGCCAATAGTCATCTGAGTCTAGAAAAGAAACCCAGGTCCCCTCCGATTTCTCCAGCCCGAGATTACGAGCTGAAGACACACCGGCATGCAGTTTTGAGAAATATCTGATTTTTCCGCTGTACTTATCTATAATTTGACTGGTGTTATCTGTTGAACCATCGTCAATTACAATTAATTCAAAATTCTTATATGTTTGATCCAGTACGGACTTAATAGCTCTTTCCAGAGTCACTTCCCGATTGTAGGTAGGTATTATTACAGATATTTTAGTTGGGTCATCCATATTAAACAGTTACTAAAAAATTATTGAAAATGTAATTGTTCACCACTGATTTTCACCCCGTTAGATATCTTTGTTAAATAAAAAAATAAATTCATAAATAAAACCTATCTAATGGGGTGAACGGAATTACCCCAAAGGGATCCCGATGGGACACTGAATTATTAAAATATTCTTCTCATCATCTCATCCCGACGAGTCGGGACTGCACCAAAATTAAACAATAGCCCCACTCTTAATCGCGTTGTTTTTCCCATAGGGATTCTCCGAAGGAGTCCTACGTGACCTATGGAATAGATAATTGATTAATTGGGCTTCATCCTGATTTGTTATCTTTTTCATAGCCTTATTTTCTACGAGAACTCTCTTTTTTACAAGGAGATTAGCTCGATCCCGACACGTCGGGACAAATACAGCATCTTTATAATAAACATTTAATTCTAGTCGTCTTTGGTAAGCTATACCCATTAAATCAAGTTCGTAGCATAAGGCATCTTCATTCACCCCGTGTAATATTTTGCAAATCCAATAACACATCATTTTTATCTTCTTGTTATTAAACGGGGTGAATATAGCAACTTGCTCATTTTTTACCCTTTTCTGTGATATTCCCTGCCTGACTGCGTCAGCAGGCAGGCGTGTTTTTCCGTGGTTCACCCCGTGTAATAGATCATTTATTCATCTTCTTATTATCTTCATTTTTACTTATTACACAGGGTGAACTTTTACTTGAAAACACATTCTATAAGCTGCTTTACAGATTTTTTTAGAACAATAATTGACTGATTCAAGTTATCTGGAAAAGTTGTAATTGCTGTGTTATCTGCAATATCGGTGATTACTTTTAATGAAATAAAAGGTATAGAATATTTATGGCATATTTCTGCAAGTGCATAGGCTTCCATATCCACTGCTACGGCATCACTCATTTTGGAAATGTTATTTTTTTGATTTGAGGAACTAACTGGGGTATTCGATGTATAGAGTGAACCCCGTTTCCATGATAAGGGTAATTCATGAATTAACGCTGAAATTGAATCACTTAACTCTATTATTCTTAGCGTTTCTTTTTGAAAAGCATGAAATTGTGTAGGGAGTAATATTTCTTTTAGATTTAGAGCAGAATTAATAGTCCCGGCAGTTCCCACGTTAATTATAATATCACATGAATTTGTCTTTAGAAATTCATTTAACCGACTATGGGCTTTTTTCATTCCAACGCCAGTTTTTAAAAATGAAAACCATGAACCCTTTTCCACCGAAAAATTAGAAATAAGGTAACTTCGCACAGGCTCTAATTCTTTAGAAAGCGCAGCTGTAAAAAGTATATTCATAAATTAATCTATTCCACTTTCAAATTGTATAGTAAGTTATATTGAAGAAGGAAAACAAGCAATATCTGCTTCTTTGAGAATTCTACCTATTTATGGCAGATAATCACATTTCATTTAAAGTTATATGATACAAGTTTTGTTTTTAAAAATTTTCCAGGTATTAGTACATTCCATCGTTTTTTAATATCGGTTTAATGGAATTCTACTTCAAAGAAAAACAGAGGATAATTTAGATATGGAAGAGAAAAAAGACACTCAGGTTAAGAATCCACTTCGAGAAATTGTTGATCCTTTTATTAATCTTATAAAGGCACCAAGAGCTTTATGGGGTATTAATGTATCCTACTTTCTTGAAGGTTTAGTTTACTTCGGTATTCTAACTATTTTAGGTAAATACCTTTCAGAAAATGTAGAACTTAAGGATTTACATGCAGGATGGGTTTACAGTGGCTTTACCGGCGGTATCACATTCGCGATGCTTTTCCTCGGAGGAGTATCTGACAGGATTGGGGTACGTGTTGCACTTATATTCTCACTTGCTCTGATGGTATTTGGTCGATTCTTTATAGCAGCTTCGGGTTCATTTGGACTGAGCAGCGGAATGGGCTCTCCCATGTTTTTCTTTGTCGTTTTCGGACTCTTCATGGTTGTTATTGGATACGGAATGTATCAACCGGCTGCTTATGCTGGAATTAAAAAATTTACAGATAAAAAAACAGCTACAATGGGTTATGCTATGATATATGCTCTGATGAATCTCGGTGCTTTCTTTTCAGGCATTATCTCACCTCGAATTCGTCCGAATTTTGTAACAAAATTCCCACCAAACGGACTTACAGCTGTCTTCTGGTTTTACGTCGGAATAACATTTTTAGCAATGCTCTCAGTAGTTCTTATTCTTACTAAAAAAACAGAGAGAAATGCTATTATAAAAAATAAAAGATATGAAAACGAAAATAAAGAAATAGACACAGAAAAAAAAGCCGTAGATAAAGAAAAAATCAACAATACAAATCTGATCGTTTTTGCCGTATTAGCAGTTATAAGTTTAATATTAGCTATCACAGTATGGAAAGATTTAAATAGGAAAATAATGCTTCAACTGCGCTGGTTGCCCGTTATTTTATTTACTATTTTAGCTGTTTATGACTTCATAAAGAGGCGGCCCAAACATCCTTTCAGAAACAGCAGGTTTTCATTTTTCATTTTCATACTAATCCCGGTTCAAACACTATTTGCCCATAACTGGCTGACACTTCCTTATTATATTGACAGAGCATTTCATGGTACAGTCGTCAGTGCAAATTTTGAATTTTTCTCCAATCTAAATCCTCTGCTCATATTTTTTCTTGCTCCTATGGTTGCAGCATTGACTGAAAAAACTAATACTTACAAAATGATGATCCTTGGAACTTTCACTATGGCGCTGCCCACATTCTTACTATCAATAGGCCCAAATCCTGCTTTATTATTAACATATATTTTACTTATGTCCGTTGGAGAAGCTATGTGGCAGCCTAGATTTTTACAGTGGGTAGCAGAAATCGCACCTGAGGGTCAAACGGGAGCATACATGGGTATTGCACAATTCCCATGGTTTCTCACAAAAGTTATTACCGGATTATATTCAGGATGGTTACTTTCAATATACTGTCCCAAACCGGGTGAAGGTGTACAAAATACGGGAACACTGTGGTTAATCTATTCATTTATTGCAGTTATTAGTCCGGTGGTTTTACTGTTGGCAAAAGGCTGGATGGGCAAAGGTATGGAGAAAAAAGAGAGGTAAAAACTTCTACTATGTTTTATAGATTTTAAAGGGAAAAATATAAATGCCTCTTACAGCATTTCTATTTGAAGCAGTTTTAATTTCTTTATCAGGAGTTATTTCACCTGGTCCACTTACCGCTGTAACTATTGGGAAGGGAACTGAATCTCCACATTCAGGCGCATTAATTGCCATTGGTCATGGAATTGTAGAGTTTCCGCTAATGGCATTAATCTATTTTGGTTTGGGAAATCTACTAAAAAATGATAATGTAAAAATGCTCACCTTTTTGCTCGGTGGTTTATTTCTTCTGATAATGGGTATAGGAATGTTGAAAAATATTAATAACGTTGAAATAACCTCAAGTAGATACGCAAGGTCTTCTATATTATCAGGGATACTTTTGAGCGCTGGAAATCCATATTTTCTTATCTGGTGGGCTACTGTTGGCGCAGCACTTATTTCGCAATCTATCGAATTTGGAATATTAGGATTCCTAATTTTTACCATACTGCACTGGCTATGCGATTTTATATGGCTCTATTTTCTTTCAGTATTATCATTTAATGGCGGGAAATTCTTTGGGAAGGTATTCCAAAAAATTGCTTTCGCAATATGCGGCATCTTTCTTTTATTTTTTAGTTGCAAATTTATATACGAAGGGGCAAATTTATTTAGAATTTTATAAAGAGGAATTAAAAATATGAAACATAAAATTGCAATAGTTGACGACGAGAAGTTGGTTTTAGATCTATATAGTGATTTTTTTAAACAACATGATTTCGAGGTTTTTACTGCCACTTCTGTAGATGCAGCTTTAAAGATTATCAGTCAAGAAACACCTGATATTATTCTATCAGACATAGTTATGCCAATTAAAAATGGCTTTGATCTTTATGAGGAGATTAAGCTATTTTATCCTGATATTCCTTTTATTTTTATGACTGGTTATGAACATATTAAAAAAGTTTCCGAAAATTTAAATAAATTAAATGTTAAATGGATATCTAAACCAATACAGCTGGAAGAACTTCTGTCTCTTGTTCAGTCTCAGTTAAAAACTTGAAAAATTTTTCTGAGAAGATAGAAATCTAAGTATTACTCTTCATCTTCTCTAAAAGCTCAATAGGTTTGGGGTATTTCTTAGATATCTTTTTTAAATATTCACCAATAACATCAACATTTTCTCGGTCTATTTTTCTAGCCAAATTTCTCAATCCACCCTTAAAATACCGGGAGTAAAGAAATAAATATTTAACTAACGCAACGAGATAAGCTTTCTGGTAAATATTCCCAACCACTGAAGCCGTAATTGATCCAACCAGTAAAAAAGAATATAAAGCGTTTTCATAATCTCCTGCATAAAGTTGTCCGGAACCCGGGATAATATTAGATAAGATTATAGCAGCTCTTTTAGATCTTTGTGGCACTGAAGTTACCTTCTTTACATCCTGAATTAGGGCATCACACTCAGCACAATCAAGTGATCGTAATTCTTCAATACCTTTTTCCCAATTTGCCTGATATATGTAAGTCCATGCTTTAATATATTGAATCTGTTCCCTCTTATTATCTTCTAAAATATTACTAAGATAATCCAGAACATTACGCATAGAACGGTAATCATATAATTCCCAATAAATCTTTGCCAGAAGAATTAAGCCATTTCTATCAGAGTCCGAATTTTCATTATCTGATATTAATTCCACCAAAGTATTAGCTGCAGTTTCCTTCTGCCCACCTGAATAATATGCTTTAGCAATTTTGTATAAGATTTCGTCTTTACTATAGTAATGTTTGAAGAAAAGTAAGCGTTTATATTCTGTTACCGCTTCAAAGTAATGTTGCTTTGAATAAAAATAATCACCAAGATCATCTGCCGATGAGAAGGAGAATGAAACCAGTAATAAACAAAATATTACTCGGATACCCACTGCCGCCAATATGGTCCCTTATTTACAGGATTCAACTTCTCCAGTCGTTCTCTCCAACCATGATATATTTGTTGATTATGCAATTTTGCTCCAATATAGCTTCCGTAAACTGTGCCGAGATAAAAGGAAACTGTTATTCCTGAAGTTATAACTCCTGATACATACAGTGCTGATTCAAATGCTTTATATGAAACTAAAGCAGCTAAATTTATCATTGAAAAAGAATAGAGAGCATCACCAGCCCGATTTATGTAAACCTTGCCAAGTCCTGGAATTAATGCAGATAGTGTACTTGCTAATAAAGGTGATTTTTGCTTAAGCTTTTGCCTATAATTCTCCAATTCGAGCAACTCAGCTTCAATTGAATCTTCATGCACTGGATAAAAGTAGGCTTTATTTTTTGGTGCTTCATCTAACATCACATCTGCAAGATAATAAAAAACGAATTCATTATCATTTTCATAACCTATAGACTTTATCTCTTTCCACTTTTCGAGTTTCGACAAATTGTAAAAAACAGCAAGTCTGGAAATAGAGTCAAGACCAGAAGAACCTTTATTTAAAATTTTATTGAATGCATCAACAGCAAAATCGTATCTGCCTCTAAGTTGATGGCATAGTCCAACTTTGAAGAGAGTAGAATCATCATCTTCATCAACCATGTAAAGATATCGCTCCAATTCCATTGCTGCCCTTAAATAATCCTTCTGCTCAAATAAATAATCTCCAAAATCCTTTATAGCTTTTGTGGTAAATAAACTATCAGAAGATTGAGCAAAAATCTGTATCGTAATGATTATGTAAATGAAGATTTGTAATTTTTTCATACTCTTTTAAAAATACAAACACCCTATTTTAAATCATATCTACTTACGGGATCCACAAATTTCTCACCATCAAAATCATAGTAGCGATAAGCAAAAGGATTGCACCTCATAAGCCTGTCGCTAGCAAGAAGAACTCCTTTTGCTACTCCACACCGCTCGATGCACCCAAAAGCAAAACGTGAACATGAGGGATGAAATACACAAGAGGGCAAATCCTGACTCGACATACCCTTCTGATATATCCTGATCCAAACCAATGCAGATGATTTAAGAAGACCCTGCGTGTTCAAATGGATTTTTTGCTTTGGAACATCAATAGGCTTCTCCCAGTATCCTTCCCACTTATCAGGAGTTTCAGCCATGAGGATTGAAAATAGGGAAACGCTAATTATAAATATGTACTTGATTCTGATCTTCATTTTCGCAATTAAAATTTATAAAAATTTATAATAGAGTGTTACTGAGAAAAGCAAAAAACAAAACTGGAACTTGAGATACTAATTTCACCCAGATTCCAGTTAAATTTTGTAAAAATCTAGTTCGCTCGCTACTTTCTTAATCCCTCTGCGACTTCAATCTCTGTCATGGTCTTACCTTGATATGCTTCAAGTGGTATTGTTATCATCGGATAAATACAGACACATGGGACGAGGCGCAGCCATTCTTTTATCCTAATTTTCCGATAATCGATCTCATTTCCTATTCTTGGACCGAGACAAAAACTCGCTAGTCCGCCTTCAAATCCATTCTTTTTAACTCCCATATCATAAGCCATATACATCTTACTGCCAACGGCAACAGCAGTTCCAATATATGGAATAAAATTTCCTAAATAGCCGCCTGCAAATCCTATCCACTCGCTTGTTTGAACGTCTTTACCTTCATTCATTTCAAGTCCAACTCTCGGTCCAACCAAACATGAAGCCAAACACGGAACTACACCACCACTCTTCTCGGTTTTCTCCCCTTGCTGGGCAAAAATCAAACCGTCAAAAACAAACACTAAAATGACTAAAAGCAACAACTTCTTCATAACACTCCTCCATCATTTCATTTATCTCTACAACATTACTTCTTTAATATGTACAAATTTGAAAAATAAATTGCAACATAAAAATTCGGAGCTCACTCGTAACGGTATATACTTCTGCTATGCCTCTCCTCCTCCAGACAGGAGTAAGCTCACAGTAGAACTTTGAAATGGGTTAGTTCCTTGCATAACAAAATATTTTTTATTAACGTCCAAATGGAGGTATTTAAATGAAAGGATATATTCAAGTTTATACAGGTAATGGCAAAGGAAAAACAACTGCGGCTCTTGGACTTGCTCTAAGAGCTTGCGGAGCTGGGCTAAATGTATTCATCGCTCAATTTGTAAAAGGGCAAATCTGCAGCGAAATCAAAGCCATAAATAAAAATCTGGACAAAATTACAATAAAACAATACGGGCGAAAATATTTCATAAAATCCAAACCCGAAAAAGAAGATATAGAAATGGCTAAAAAAGGTCTATTGGAAGTCAGCAATGCCATCAAGTCCGGGAAATATGATGTTGTTATTCTGGACGAAGCTAATATAGCAACTCACTTCAAATTATTTAGCGTGGAGGAACTGCTTAAAGTTATAAAGGAAAAACCGGATGATGTGGAACTGGTTATCACTGGACGAAAAGCTGACCCAAAAATCATTGAAGCAGCTGACCTCGTTACAGAAATGAAAGAAATCAAGCACTATTATAAAAAAGGGGTGAGGGCAAGACCGGGAATAGAAAATTAACATTCCGAAGGCTCACAGCCCTCGGAATGTTAATGCGATAATTTTAAAAGAGGGGGCAAATACCCCCTCTTTTATTAATACTCTTCCACTAGATCAATGTCTGCGTCTCACCCGATATGGAAAAGCCCATCACTTTTCGCTATTATCCTTCCGACAGTATGAAGTGCATAGGGCGATATACTTTCAGTGGTTAAATCACCGTGTCCAACTTCAATTTCCTGCATCCAATAGAGAATCTTATTGATTCTTGAATTAATCATCGATTACTTCCATTTCGACATCTTCTTCCACATCAAATCCGGGGAAAAATCCTTGTCCGAACATACCACGTACGCCAGGTCTTTCAGGCAATTTTTTGAATCGCTTGAACTGATGATGGAATTTACTATCCTTTAGCATAGATTTCTGTTCCTTAGTTAAAACTTTCGCCATATCTATACGGTGCTTGATTCGTTGGCTGAATAGTTTACTTTTGATACCATTAATTTCCTTCACTGCTTCATCGATTTTCTTCTGAGATGCGTCACTTTGAATAAGTTCTTCCAGCTCAATCCGGGCAAGTTTGAGACTTGCTGTGAGAGGAATGCATTTCTTTTGATTCTCTACTCTGAGTTTATGCATCTGGTCCTTTTGTGCATCCGTCAGTTTCAGCTGTTCCTCCAAACCGGCCGAGTGTATACATTTCATTTCTTTTTTCATCGTCTTTTGAGGACCGGCAAGCAGCAAACCCGGAATTACAACCACTCCCAAAAAAATTATTAAATACTTTTTCATTTTTTTCTCCCTTCTTGATTAAGCCTCTTTTGTCTGGCTTGTTGATTTAAAGTTTTCATTAAATTCCTCCGAAAACGGTTTTCGAAAATAATATATTTCAATTGCTGTTCAGGAGTAAGTACTGTCGAAAGATTATTGATAAATTCTTCTTTCTGAGTAATTATATCCTTTTCAATTTCAGCCAATTGATGTGTCAATTTCTTTACATCTGATTTATTAGGGCTATAATCAGATTTATTAATCTTTTCCGTAATCTCCTGCATTAATTCCCCCTGTTTTTTCTGTTTCGACCGGATATACTTCTCAAAATCTTTCAATTTCGGGAAAAACGCAGCAGATTGTTCGGAACTCAAATCCAGAAATTCTGTCATCTTCCATATTCTTAAAGTCTCTAACCGCTCTCTACGCTCCGGATTATGATCCATCCAGAAATCCTCCTGCGCCAAAAGCCCTGTCATTGAATTCACAATGACTATTATTAAAATACACTGAAATATTCGCTTCATAATTCCTCCTACTAATTGTCTATTTACGATTGTTTAGTTTCACGTTTCACGTTTTACGTTTTAGGTTTCAATAGTTATAAAACTTCATTTTTTTATTTCTTGAATTAAATTCTCAAACTCATCATCATCTAAATTAACTGTTGCCAATAAATATTTATCAACTGGAAGAGTATGTTCATCTTCCAATACTAACTGAGCAGCATCTAAATTCAAATCTTTAGTAGATTCATCGAGACCAGGGATTTCTGTTAAATCATCTATTGATTCTAATTCACAAAAGTAACCCGAATGTGTCAAATCGAAGTAAATATTCGTGTCTTCCGAATCAGCATAGAATTCATTGTTTAACGAATTTCTATTCGATATTGAAAAAAGAGTAACCATGAATATTAAAACAATAATACTAAAAGCTGGAACAGCCCACATGAGACGTTTTTGAATCCTTTTTCTTTTTGCAAATCGATCGTTTATTTTTACAATCAGTTCACTACCGTAATATGGAGAAACTTTAACCTTATCTGCAGATATTGCTGAACTAATTAATCCGAGTTCGTGAGCAAATTCTCTGCAATTATCACATCTTTCAAGATGGTTCTTAACACGGAATTTCTCTTCGTTTGATAAATCTCCCATAATATACAATGGAATGAGATTCTGGATATCTTCACAGAGTTTCATAATTAACTCCCATATTCCTTAAAACCTCTCTTAAGCTTTTTAAAGCATGAGAAAAATTCACCTTGGCAGCATTTTCTGTGGAATTCATGATAACTGCGATTTGCTTAAAGGGCAATTCCTGGAATGAACGCAGAAGTACAACCATCTGCTGCTTTGGTGAAAGTTTAGCGACAGCCTGACGCAAAACAGCATTGCGCTCATCTGAAACTTCAGGATTATCAGATGAAGGTAGATTTTTAACTTTCTCCAAACCAAAAAATTGTTTTACCTTTTTCCCTCGTAAATAATTGATGCCTGTATTAACAGCAATTCTATAAATCCATGTATATGGTGAAGATTGAAATTTAAATTTTGAAAGATTTTTATACACTTTTATAAAAGTCTCCTGTGTCAAATCGTCTGCCTCATCGTGTGTTTTAACCATCCTACGGAAAAGACTGTATATCTTCTGGTGATTTTCAAGAACCAGTTCGTTGAATGTGATTTCATTTTCTCTTTCCTCTTTCAACTTTTCCAATCCGGGCAAATCCTTTTCACATACCTTTGACACATTAATTCCTTAAAAGGTTAAAAAATATTTTAAAAACTCGCACGAAAATTTTTTATCTTATTAAAACCTTTTATGATAAAATATATTAAATTCTGTCTTATTTAACAAAAATGAAATCAATTAAAATGGACATGAAAAATCTGATTCCTCCGATAGAAGTTGGAATTACTCCTGAGATGATTACTTGAATTCTGGCATAATAATATTATGCGAAATGATTGAAGCGAAGGAATTGGTAAAAATACGAAGTAATGCTAATTAAGCCTAATCCGAAAATAAATTTTATCTTCCTAATTTTGATTTATCATATTAACTTACTTACGTTAACAATGTAATTTGAAAGGAAAGTTTGCAATATGAATAGTAAATATCTTAAAAGAAAATTGCAAAAGGAGTTAATAGATTGCTTAAATAATTTCCCAGCAGTAGCAATACTCGGTCCTCGTCAAGCAGGAAAATCTACTCTGGCAAAAATGATTTCTCAAAATTTTAATAACTATCTTTACCTCGACTTAGAAAAGCCATCTGATCTAAGGAAATTATCTGAGCCGGAGTTATTTTTTGACATAAATAAAAATAAACTCATCTGTCTGGATGAAATTCAGCGTAAACCTGATTTATTTCCTCTACTTCGAAGTATAATTGATGAAAATAGACGTAATGGTCAATTTTTAATTCTTGGTTCCGCATCGCGAGATTTAATCAGGCAAAGTTCCGAATCTTTAGCCGGGAGAATTATATATTTGGAACTTACTCCTTTTCTTTTTTCAGAAATTATTCAAACAGAACAGGATAAGAAAAATTTAATAAGAAAATATTGGTTAAGAGGTGGTTTCCCGAGAAGTTTTCTTGCAAAAAACGATAAACTGTCAAATAAATGGCGCAGTAATTTTGAACGTACTTTTTTAGAAAGGGATATACCTCAGCTCGGCATACATATTCCTGCCGAGACATTAAGGAGATTATGGAAAATGTGCGCTCATAATCACGGACAGATATTAAATTATTCCAGTTTAGGAAAATCACTCGGTCTTAGTCATACTACAATTCATTATTATCTGGATTTATTATCACAGACATTTATGTTGAGAATTTTACCACCATTGGAAGCAAATCTAAAAAAACGGTTAGTCAAATCTCCCAAGATTTTTATCCGTGATTCAGGTATTCTTCATTCTTTGTTGGAAATAGAGTCTTTCGACGATTTATTAGGACATCCAAATTACGGTGCATCCTGGGAGGGAATGGCAATGGGAAATATTATATCAGAATTTTCAGACTGGAATGAGGCATTTTTTCGTACATCGGGTGGTGCAGAACTCGATCTCGTTATATCAAGAGGGAGGAAGCGTGTAGGAATCGAATTTAAAGCCTCTCCTGCACCTAAAGTTTCAAGAGGTTTCTGGAATGCTATTTCTGATCTTCAACTGCAAGAAGCCTGGATTATCGCACAAGTTGATGAGGCATATCCAATAAAAAAGAATGTAATTGTCTCTCCTTTGGAAAATTTCCTAAATAATTTTGCTAGGATCTGAAATATAACTTATCATAAATATTTTTAGATTGAGATTTTCTGTAAAAATGATAGATTTACATAGATGGATTAATCAGGAAAGGGTTAATTGAGCGGTAATCTTAAATAAGAATTTCCTAATCAATTGTAGGAATATTTTGGAGATTTAAATATTTGCTGTTTACAGATTTAGTTTTAAGGAGGTTTCAGTTGACTATAAGGATATTTGTCTTAAGCATGATTTTATCGTTTTTAATAAACAATATTTTCGCGCAAGGATTAATAATTGACTCATCCTCAAAAAATAAACCTTCATGGTTAATAGAGCCTCCGGAAGGAAAATACTTTAAGTACTATTCCGGAATGGGTTCAAGTCAGAATTCATTGGCTGACGCCAGGGAATAGGCAATAGCAAGTGTACTTTCGGAAATCATTATTGAAGGTGAAATTGTTGTTAGCAGTGTGATCAGAGACTTTTATCAAGAAAAGAACTCAGAAATAATAAGCGACGTTTCAAGAGAGATTCTACAAAAAGGGAATTCAACTATTATAAAAGGACTATCTAAAGAGGAAGAATACTGGCAAACTAAAAAAATAACAAACGGTTTGTCGTATGAGTGCTGGATTTTAATGAAAGCGCCTAAACCCGAATATGTAGATTTTGATGTTCCTGCACAGAAAGGGTACGGCTTTTCTCCAGTCTGGCGTTCTGCATTAATCCCGGGCTGGGGACAATTTCGCAAAGGCGAGCCTCAAAAAGGGTGGCGGTTTTTGATTTCAGAAACGGTCTGTGTTTCATCTTTTTTTATTTCAAATTATTTTAGTAATAATTACAATCGTAAGGCTGAAAATGAACGAGATTACGATAGAAGAAAGTTCTACAATAACTGGTCGAATCGTTCTTATACTATCGGAACAGTCAGCGGCATTGTCGCCGGAGCAATCTATATTTACAATGTTTTTGATTCGGTAACATCAAAAGGGGCAAAGAGATATGCATTCCAAAACGGAGAACCAGTCTATTCATTGGTTTTTACAAAAAAAGACATATTAACATTTAATTTATACTTAAGTTTTTAGGAGGTTCAAATGCCTACTGAAGTTGTACTGTCAAAAAAACAATACAATACTCTGGTAAAGGGAATAAATACTAATCTCTTACGGAGCAGGGTTGTAGCGTTAAATTCTTTAAGAAATGATAAATACTTTCTTAAGTCGCCAATATACATTTCTGTTGAATATTCTGATGGTAAAGTAATTGCCAGTTTTGATGATATTGAAGCTTTTGCTTACGGAGATACTGAATATGAAGCAATTAATCTGCTATGCATAGAGATAGTGCAGGTCTTTGAAGATTTAAAAGAAGATTCGAAAAATTTAGGTAAATTGCCAAAAACATGGTTTTCAATTCTAAAGGACATTATCAAATGCAGATAAAAAAGAAAGATATCAAAAAGGTTTTTTCCAAACTAAATCTCAAAGTCCGTTCGACAAAACATAATTACGGGTGGTTATTAGTAAATAGTCAAAAAATATTAAGAGTTCACTATTCACATGGTAGAGGAGACATTCCAACTCGAATAGCTCAGAAAATCCGCTCTCAATTGAAATTAAACGAAACTGATTTTTTTGATTTGATTAACTGTCCTTTAAATTTGGATGGGTATTTAGAGATTTTACATAAAAAAGGCTATATCTAAAATATAGAGGATATTTTCAAAATGATGAACAATCAAAGTTCTATCGTTCCGTTATGTCCTCAGACCTGGCGGAGCAGTGAAAAGATTAAAGTACACCTGTCAGGTTTATTCAAATAATCGTATGCGAAGTGGAAGAATCTTTTAAACCTGACAGGAGTATCGCAATTCATGATGAAGAGTTGCGATAAATGCATCAGGAGTGAGCTCCCGACGCAACTGAAATCGACAATTTAGTTTGACTTTTTACCAAGATAGTACTTACTTTTAATTGCATAAGAAATAGTGAGGATTGAATGTTTAAAAAAGCAATTCCAACAAAAATCTTGCTGGTTCTGATTTTGTACGTCTTTCCGCTCGCTGCACAAACGCAAATCGCTGTCCTGGAATTTATTGGGAAAAATGTTAGCACAGAAGAAGCCAGCGCCCTTGCAGATCGGCTCCGAATCGAATTGTTCCGGACCGGGCAATTCAAGGTCATGGAACGTGAGATCATGGACCAAATTTTGAAAGAACAGGGCTTTCAACTCTCCGAATGTACCTCTAATGAATGTATCGTAGAGATGGGGCAATTGATGGGCGTCGAAAGAGTGGTAGCCGGAAGTGTAAGCCGGGTTGGTGATGTATTCTCCATTGCCGCGCGATTGGTAAGCGCCCAAACCGGCGAAATCATCGGCATCGCCACTTATGACTACGAAGGCAACATCGGACAGCTGCTCAAGATCGGTATGGCGAATGTTTCCAGGCAACTGGCCGGAACGATTCAGTCCACATCCATACCGGAACCTATTTCGAAACCTGCCACCCAATCTCAGCCACAGGTAACCCGGCAACCCGATACCGGTTCCCAGAGAAGTCAAACACAACCGCAGTATAAGCCGGGCCAGATTCAAGCTAAGAAAAGCCGTTTCGGAATTATGGGAAGTATTACCAGCGCTACAATTATCGGAGATTATGTTGACGATACCGTCGCTCCCAAACCGGGATTCACAACATCGGTGTACATGCTCTTCAAACTTTCAAAAGGATTGGCACTTCGCCCCGAAATCGCATTTACCCAAAAAGGCTGGACCAATGAAGGTCAATTGAGCGACTACATAAACTACGTATATACTGCGGATTTAAGCTATCTGCAGATACCATTGCTTATCCATTTGGGTTCAACCGGCAGTAGAGGCATTGGCATTTACGCTCTCGGTGGCGCGTCAGCCGGAATTTTACTGAGTTCTACATATTCTATCGAGGTTGCCGATGAGGAATGGGAATCAGGAGATATTTAGGAAATGAAAAGCGGAGAATCGGTTCTGGTCCTGGGCGGCGGGCTATTCTTTGGGAATAATCTTCACACAGAAATGAGATTTAATATCGGAATAACACCGCTGTTTGAAGACTTTAATTCGCAAAACCTGTCAGTTGATCTAACCTTGGGACTTGCCCTCTAGATCTTTTCAATTCCAAACCGACAGGAATGATTCTTGTAACTCTTTATCGTTCCATCAGGTCCTCAGACGTGACGGAGCAATGAGAGATTAAATTACACCTGTCAGGTTTATTCAAATAATCGTATCCAAAGTAGAAGAATCTTTTAAACCTGACAGGTGTATCGCACTTTACGATGAAGAGTTGTGATAAAAGCATCAGGAGTGAGATCCTGACACAACTGAAATGAAACCAAACCACCAGCAGGTGATAACCGTTGCGTTAAATTACACCTGCCAGGTTTATTCAAATAATCGTATCTGAAGTAAAAGAATCTTTTAAACCTGACAGGTGTATCGCGGTTCATGGATCAACGAAAGTGCCGGGAGTGAGCTCCTTACGCAACCGAAAAAGTAGAAACGAACATCCCCAGTTCGCTATCGGACAGGACTGTCCGATACTACGATATAAAAATTTATGTCTGCTAACTATTCATCATTGCGGATTTAAATTCCCTCAACTGACATTCAACTTGCTCGATACTATCTTCGCTGATCGGAGTAGAAATCATTAGTCCATTCCTGACAAAATAGATACAGTGCTGAACCACAGACAATTTAGACCATCTTTTCAGAATAAGTGCATAAAGGCTCAGCTGCGCACGATATTTTTCCAGCAATACTTCATCTGGAAAGTCATCTATTTTATCTGATTTAAAATCAATAATCGTATAATTTCCTTCATTATTTTTTATCAGAAGGTCTATCTTTCCCTCTACTATAACATCATCCAATCTGCCGATTACTTCAACTTCTCTTTTCATCTCGACTGAATCTAAAATCAGTTTATTTAAAGGATTTTCCGGAGTTAGTATCGTATTAGCCCATGATTCTAACTGTGCCAGTATCAAGCCTTTCTCATTTTCATCCAGATAAAATGGTGCTAACAATTCAACAATTTTCTCCTTAAACAGATCAATGCTCTTAAAATCCCACCAGCTAAAAGCCTTATGAATTATAGAACCTAATTCCAATGGAGTGAGCAAATCCTCATTCTTGTTTTGATTTGCTCCGGAAGTTTGCTTTCTTCTATAAGTCCTTCTCTCAATAGCGAATTTATCCCCTACCCATTCTGCGAAAGCCGTTGGTGTTACTTTTTCGAGTGCGGGTTTAATTTTAACAGGAGCTACCATTTTTAATATATTTTCTTTCTGTCCATTAGTAAGTTTTTCGACTACCTTATTTTCATCACCTTTCATTTTGCTAAAAACCTTATACAATTCCGATCTTGTTTTTTCCTTATTTTTATAAAGAGGGTTTTCTTCTAAGTTCGATAGAAAAGATGAGATCTGAGACCATAATGAACCATATTTGGAGCCCTTTTTCCCCTTAGTATCATCAACAGAAAATACAAGATAAGATTGCGCTCGCGTTGCAGCAACGTATAACAGTCTTTTCTCTTCAGCAAAAGTTCTGAGTTTATCCTGACGTCTCAGGTAGTTATACATAAAAGATTCTTCCTGTTGAAAAGGTGTTTTCATGCTTAAAGCAATTCCCTCTCCTGGATGAAAAAGCATACGGCTTTTATTGTAATTTATTTTTGCTGAAAGGCGCGGAACAAAAACTATTGGGAAATCCAGCCCTTTTGATCCATGAACTGTCATAATAGTTACACAATTTCCCTTTTCAGAGGACAGATTTGCTTCTCCTTCTCTTACTTCCATCGATCTGTATATTTGAATACGTCTTATAAAATCTATCGGAGAAATATCATTTAAACTGCTCCATTCAACCGCCAGATCAATTAGTTTTAAGACATTCGCAACTCTTTGAGAGCCATCTCCAAATGATGCTAATACAGGAAGGTAGTTAGTTTCTGCTAATATTTCTTGAATAAGTTCAGCGGTTGATAAATGCAGCATTGTTTTATCTAACTTTTGATAAACTTTATAAAAGTGATCAAGCTGCTTTGTCTCGGCTTCACTAACTTTATTCTTAATACTCTTTTCACCACTAAAATATTTCCTGAGTTCATCAAAAAGCCCATTGTCCGTAGTCAGTTTTAAAAGAGTAATATCACTCACTCCAAACATTGGAGAGCGAAGTGTTCCGACAAGAGCTACCTCATCGTGAAAATTCAGAAGTAGTCGCAAGAAATTAATTACATCCTGCACTTCACGCCTGTTATAAAATCCAATTCCCGTAGTTGCATAAAATGGTATTCCTGCTTTCTGAAGAACCGACTCAAATAGAGGTTGATGAGTCCTCGACCTTAATAGTATAGACATATCTTTCCATTCTGCTTCTCTAAGTTCCTTGTCCTTAATTTTGACTATAAGTTCACCATGAAGTTCAGCAATTCGCGACACTGCAAAAGTAACTTCCGCCATTATTGAAGAAAAGTCCTGAATGCTATTAGGTTGTTCCTCATTATCTTCTTCTTTCACAATTAGAAACTCTACCGAAATATAAGGAAGATTACCTCTAAAAAATGGCTCTATAGGAACAGGATAATTTACATCAAAATTAAACTCAGGCTCGGCTTCTCTTAAAAAATTGCGAAAGAACTCATTATAAAAGTACATCAAAGGCTCAACGCTGCGAAAGTTTTGATTCAGCCTGAGCGGCTTAGTCTGTTTTCTCAAGTCGTTGAATATCTCGACTTCGGCACCTCGAAAACGATAAATTGATTGTTTTTCATCACCTACAAAAAATGTGACAATCTCTGGATTTAACCCAACTATTAATTCAATAATTCTATTCTGAATAGGATTAATATCCTGAAACTCATCTACAAGCAAATGCTTGAATTTGGAGAGATATTTACGTACTTCATCTGACCTACTTGCAAGAAATTTTTCTGCCTCAATTTCCAAGCCTCCAAAATCAATCAGACCAGAAATGTAAAGTTCTTTGCGATACAACTCTATAAACTCACTGACAAGTGCATAATAACTTTTCAGCAATTTAATATGTGATATTTCAATCTCAGCATTGAAAGGAGTAAAATCATCTCTTATTTCTTTCCAGAGAATATACAACTCCGAATGATAATTTCGTGCTTCATATATAATACCTCCCCAAAAATTTTTACTCCCCTTCTTTCTTCCGCTTAATGCATCTCTTAAAGACCCATCCCAGAGCGAATCGGGAATCGCACCAGATTGCACAATGCTATCAGCTTTAATTATAACATCAAATGCTTTTTGCAATGCATCAGTGCTATTAACTTGAGGTAACATCTTTATTTTACTAATACTATCTCTAATGACAGGATGGTCAAAAAATTCCTTCAACTGTTTGAGGGTCAGTTTCTTATGTTTATCTTTGAACGAATCAACTAATACACTTACAGGCTTATCTGATATCTCATTAAAACAGACCAAACACTCTGACTGCTTAGACCAGGCAGTATTTAGAAGACTTTTTATAATTGATAAATCTGCAAATTCCAAAAAATAGAGTAAATCAGTATCATTTGACTTTAACCTCTCATTAAGAAATTTTTCACTAAAATCATTGCGTAAAACTGATTCCTCAACTTCATCCACAATTCTGAAGAGCGGATCAATATCTAACAATGATAAATTTTCATGCAAGAGGCGACCACAGAAACTGTGAACTGTAGAAATAGGAGCAGTATTTATTTTATCAACCAATTTTGTTATTTCATCATATTTAAACCCCAGAGCGTTTTTATTTAAGTCATCTCTGATTCTGCTTTTCATCTCGTTAGCAGCTTTTTCTGTAAAAGTAATTGCGATTATTTGTTCTATTCCCGCTTCCTTTGATTTTAAAATCTCCAGATAGCGATCGACTAATACTTTAGTTTTTCCCGTACCCGCTGCAGCGCACACAAGTTGAGACTCTTGTATATTCTTTGAGGCTTTTAAATAATCATTCATTTTTCCCTATCCATAATCGATTGGTGGTGCCGAACAGTCTTGTTCGGCATAGCGAACATCAATATTAAATCGTTTTCTACGCTTATTCAAAGTGCTTATCGTCATATAAAATAGAAATCTGCAAATTTCAATTAATTTTTCTAAAAATTTCGGTAGAAACCTTAAGTCAAGTCAGCTAAAGCAAACTTAACTCAAGGTTTCGTAGTTTATCTCGTCTCGAAGAGATCCCTTTGGGATAGAGATATCTTCGATTCGTACCCCAATTCGTACCCCGTCTCGAAGAGGTCCCCATGGGAAAGCTCCGCATCGGAAATCTTTTTTTAAATGTCTCCTTATATTTGCGAAGCAGTCCGCCAGCTGGCGGATTCGCGGTACAGATATCCGTTTTAATCGGAAGACACGTCTGTGACTGAAACTGAGGAATTACATTGTTTAGGTAAAACATCTTGGAAAAAATAATTAGGTGTAATAAAATAAACCCAGTAAAAAATGAGGGAAAATTGCCTATATACCAGCCTTTTAGTTCAGAATGGATAACTTTTTTTATCTTTTTATTTATAATCCTCGGCTTTGTTGCCTTAAGCGATGTATTTCGAAAGAAACTGAAAATCTCCGGTGAAAACACCCGGCAGATGGTGCATGTTGGAGTTGGGCTTCTTGTAATCACCAGTCCATTCCTTTTCATATCTCTTGTTCCCCCAGCTGTATTAGCCTCAATCTTCATTGTTTTAAATACCATCGCTTTAAAAAAAGACCGCATGAAGGGAATGCATACAACAGAACGGCAATCGTATGGCACTGTTTTCTTCCCTATCACATTTTTAATTCTCATTCTTCTTTACTGGAAATCAGACCCTGTTATTTTGATTACCGGAATGTTAATAATGACAATATCCGATCCACTGGCATCAATTATCGGTAGCACCGCAAAAAACAGACACTCCTTCCGATTCTGGAAAGATACTAAAACTCTTCGCGGCTCATTAACAGTATTTGTGAGTGTCTTTATTATTTCAACTTTAGTATTATACCCTTTTCGTTTAATCAGTTCCTCCCCGATGCCAAATATTGCAAGTTTGCTTATTACAGGGATGGTAATCGCTACTGTAGCATCTTTAAGCGAGGCAATTTCACATGCCGGTTCAGATAATTTGACCTTACCGCTTTTTAGTGCTCTTATGCTTAACATAATGCAAAAATTGCCTTTTACAGAACAGATAACGGTATTGGGATGGGTCATTTTTTCATTTCTACTTGCATTTGCCGCGTACAGACTAAAAGCTCTAACACCTGGGGGCGCTGCAGGTGCAATGCTGTTAGGTTCGATAGTATTTTCAATAGGCGGCATGTTCTGGGTTGTACCAATGGTTACGTTTTTCGTCATTTCATCAATCCTTTCCAAAATCGGCAAACTACGCAAAACAATCTTAAAGGGACTTGTTGAAAAAGGCAGCAACCGTGATATTCTCCAGGTTTTCGCCAATGGCGGCATATCTTTGATTACGGCAATTCTCTACTTCTATACGCATAATGAAACTTTCTACTTGATGTTTCTCGGATCATTAGCAGCTGCAACAGCAGATACCTGGGGAACGGAAATCGGCATTTTGTCACGAAGCAAACCGAGAGACATTATAACATTTGAAAAAGTACCGGTTGGTAAATCAGGGGGAGTAACTGCTCTCGGAACCTCCGGTTTCTTCATGGGAGCAGGAATTTTAACTTTAAGCGGTCTATTTCCACTTACTGAACCGTTATTGAGTTTGTTCATAATTATAGTTATCAGCGGAATACTCGGTGCTTTAATAGATTCCGTCATTGGCGCTACTATACAGGCACAATACAAATGTCCTAATTGCAACAAAATCACTGAAAAAACTATACATTGCGTAAAATATCCCACCAAATTAATATCAGGTGTAAAGTGGATTAATAATGATGTAGTCAATTTAGCCTGTACAAGTTCCGGAGCGCTCATCGTTCTTTTATTCTACAGTTTGTTCTTGTAAACAATTCGTAACTATTTACACTATTAATTTAACCTCAGAGAACGCTGAGTTCGCCGAGGAATTTTGGAGTTATGGTTTATCTTACAAATAATCTTTAAACCTTTTCGCGAACATTTAAATATAAAATTGAAGACTCCTCAACGAGCTGCGAGAAATCTTAGGGAATAGGTTATTAATATTCGCTTGCTGACCTTATTCATTAACTATTTCAGATTTTATCTCCGCGTACTCTGCGATCTCTGCGGTGAACGGTTAAAAAAATTCTTCACCCGCCCTGAAAATCACCAGAAAACCTAAAACTTTTAGGGTCTATTCGACATAAATCGAAGAATTCACAACTATTTGGGCTACATCTTTTAAAATCGAACGGATTTAGAAAAAAATATCCGTGAGCAATACCATTGAGTTTTTCCTGAATCTTGATTATTGTCATCTCTAATAGGTCTTCCATTTCTCCATTAGTTATTAAGGAATTCCTACCCAGAATTTGCTTGGTCAAAACTCCTTTCCTCCTCTTACCTTCTCTAAATACATAAGAAAATGCACCACAAATGTCCTTATTCTTTAAAAGATTCTTAGCGGCAATCAGATACAAAGGAAGTTGAAAATGAATACCGTCAGCAACCCCTTTCCTTGGGTCCTGAACTGAAGCAGAAGAACGCTTGTATTCAATAATAATCACTTCCTGCCTTGATGAATCTAAATCAATTCTATCTATCTTCCCTCTAAATTCTACAGGTACTTGCTTATCTCCGATATTTACGGTAAAAACACTATTTTTAATTGAGAAATCAGTTTCCAAATATGCCGGTTGGAATCCTTTATCAGAAAATTTCTTCTCAATATCAACAAAAGCCTCAAGCCCTTTTTTAATATCTCCAATCCGTTTTGCCCAAACTCCATTTGAAAGAAATTTAAACTGCGGGCGATACCTCTGATTTAACTCAGATATATTGGTATCAATCTTTTCTTCTATCTCAGTTTCTAAATAATCTTTCCAGCTCACTTCGCTCATTCTCAAAAATTGCGCAATAAAATTCTCCAATACTTTATGAATCAGCAAGCCATCCGCAATTGGAGCTAAATCCATTGTAGGCTCTTCAGGCGTGAAAATTTTAAATATATGCCTGCATAAATACAGAAATGGACACCATGCGTAATCATGAATTCGTGTTACAGAAAAAGGTCCCTTCACGAAGTTAGATAAAGGGCTTTTTTCATTAATCATACCATTCCACTTACAAGGCTCATTCTCAAAACGGGTTTTCTCAATATCCACTGCCGCTTCAATCTCATTAAAAATCTCTGGATTAATAGCTGACCTGAAAAAGCTCCTATCATCTTTTGCCCAATTTGAAGCAAATGCTCGTTGTTTAATATCTTCTTCTGATGCAATCTCATCAATTTTCGGTATTACATTTGAAGCTGGAATAACTTCATAGGAAATTTCTTTGTTCCTCTCTTCAATCTCATCTGACATCTCAAAACATTTGAAGACCTCTTCAATAAAAGGTGAAACAGGAAATTGCTGACCATTTATACTCAGTTCAGGATAAGTTATCAAAAGCCGCTCTTTAACCTTTGATAACGTCAAATAGAAAAGAAGCTTTTCCTCATCCAAATCGGTTCCGGTTTCGGGTAAAATCCTTTCACCCGCATATTCATTAAGTTCTCTCCTTAATTCATTATTAAGTAACGGGTTTTCCATTCTAACAGCGGGAAATTCGCCATCTACCAGCCCAGGCAGAATAACACCATCAAATATCTTCCCTCTGGCATCCATTACATTTGAGATATATACTGCTCTATTTTTTATATTTCTCGAACTATTTAAAACTTCTGACCCAAGAAATTTGCTCAGCACTAAAGAATATTGACTTAATGAAATCTTGTCATTTGAATTGGCAAACTTTGACATTTTTCTGCAGATTCTTAGTATCTTGTAAATAGCTTCACGAATATATTGTTCCTGTATGCTATTGAAATACCTTTTAAGAATTTCGATTACCAACGATTCAAACTCCGACCATTTTGCATTGGTCGGTAAAGAAAAATCATCAAAAAGCCTCCATAAAATTGGAGATATTTCTTTCATTTTCTCAATCCGGGATTCTACCGTCTTAGAATATAATTCTGAATCTTCCGAATAAGATGACTTGACCCATTGTAGAAAATTCAGCTTATAATCGAACTGCTCCAGCCAGGCCTGCTTGCCAAAGGGAATACCCCACTCCGATGATATATATTCAAAATCCTGTAATACATCATCACCATAATAGAAGCGAATTGCTTTATGGCGTATCAAATCAAGAACATTTTGCCTTGCAAAGTTCTTAGAATTTGCACTAAATACTCTGAGCAGCAATTGGGCAGGTTCAGAATTGACGAGTTTTATATCCGAATCTGAAATGGGAATTCCAAACTGAGGAAATACCAACGATATCAACTTGCTGTAATCATAAGAACCTCGATAGAGAACACCTATATTAATCAAATCAAGACCATCAAGTACCCACTTTTTAATAACTCTTGCTGCTGTTTCTACTTCTCTTCGCCTGGTTGGACATTGCAGAATTTTTACTGAAGATTTATCCCATTGGTTATCCCATTCATCCGGTTTATATATATCCTTCCACAGAGTATTAAATAAGAGTGTATTAAACAAATTGCTCTGAATCTTCTCAAAACAAACCTTTTTCGCTTTTTGTCGTTCTTTCCGAATAATTTCGCCTTCACCTACAATACCTGTCAAATCCGGGCAGTATTTGTACGCAGAATGTTCTTTGTCATTTGTCAGGCTCACTATTACTTCATCAAAACGGTGCGTGAGAATTCTAAGGATTTTCTTTTGAATGGGAGTAAATTCGTAAAAACCGTCAACTATAAGTAAATTCCCACTCAGAAGCCCCAAATTACTTTGCAACAATTCAAATGCTTTCAGCATCAATTCCGATGTAGTCCCAATGCAATATTTATTGTTTTGATTTCTTAGGTTTTCATAAATTCTAAACCACTCAGCATGTTGAAAAAGATTTGCCTTCAGGAATAGGTCTCTAAGGTCATCGCCATCCCACCCACTATCTCTAAAATCAACAAATAAATCCGTGAGTATTGAAACCATTCCAGGACGATTCACAGAAACAACTTTAGCTTTTTGCTGAAGAAGAAAGATATTGAACCATTCTTCACCACTTGTTATTAATTGCATATTCTTCCGAGCAGCATCCAAAACCCGATTTGCCCATGCTATGTATGTTCCGAAAAATATCTGACCGGGATAAGTTTTGTCAAGAGACTTTAAAACAGCATGTTTTATGTGGTCAATGTGATTAATAGATGGTAGGAGGAAATTTACTGTTTTCCCTGACTTAATTGCCTCTGCAGCCTTTCCAATTACAAATTGTGTTTTAAATGAATTGATAGGTCCAGTGATGTATAATATCTCAGCCATACTTCATTAATCTAAAAGAAATCAAATTAAGTACCAAGTTTTAAAAAATATTCATTAAATAAATATTTTTTTATTTGAAACATAAATTTTTTCCTTTAAACTTATACGTTATTTGAAATGGCTGGAGATTACCAAGGGGAATATTAAAAAAATAATTAATCACATCCCGTAAAAATGTTTTATGGGATTCTCTTGCCGGTAACAATGTTACAATTAATGGGGTTAAAGTTGCTATTCTGCTTCTACCTCCCAAAAAGTACATTATTACGCAAGGAAATGAAAAAGGAGAAAGAATGCAAGGTAGTAAACTTTATGTAGGGAATTTAAAATATTCCACCACTAACGAGCAGTTAAAAGAATTGTTCGGGAAACACGGTGAAGTAGTAAATGTAAATATTATCGAAGGTAAAGGTTTTGGTTTTGTCGAAATGGGAAGCCCAGAGGATGCTGAAAAGGCAAAAGAAGCTTTAAATGGTCAGGATTACGATGGACGCACATTAAGAATTGACGAAGCCCGCCCGCCAAGAGATAAGCAAAGAAGAGGATACAGTAGAAGATATTAAACTAATTAAATATTAATTTCAACCCGTATTAATATTCCCCCAGCCATTTCATTCTAACAAATAATAATTCCACTCTAAAATGAGAAATTAATAGAGATAGGAACTATTTCCATTAGTGCAAAATATACTGTGGAAGGAGTTGCAATTGAGGGAGAAAGTTAATTCAGCCTTCTCCTTTTGAAACTGCTATTAACTCTATTAATAGCAGTAAGAGAAAAAATTGTAAACTCTTGCAGGGATTCTTTTATCTATGAGTCCACTATAAAAACCATTAAAATGGTTAAAATGGGCTTATTGAGTTCTACTACCAACAACTGAAGTTGTGGACTAAATCACTATCTCTCATAGGGATTAACCCACAGTTTTAACTGCGGGTAAAATTTAGCGAAATACAATGGCTTAAATTCACCCAATAATCAAAGAATTTAAACAGGTATTTAACCATCATAGATCTATCTCAAGGAACTCTCCTCCAGATGCCTTTTGGATCTAATAGAGCCGTTTTCAATTTTCAACAATAAGTGTATTTACTTGCTGTATCTTCCCATCAATTGACCTTCTGCCAGAATGTGTCCTTTCATAGCTGTAATAATCTCATTTTTTGATGCCCCTGCCTTTAAGTCGAGATTCGTATCAATTGCATAGATTTTGAAGAAGTATCTATGCACAGGACCTCTTGGTGGACAGGGACCGCCATAACCTATTTTGCGAGAGCTGGTTGTCCCTTGAATAATATTATTCAACACAGTCTTTTTCATTGGTATTGCTTCAGGTAGAGAAGTAATGGTCGCAGGAATATTATAAACAACCCAATGAACCCATGTTCCCATAGGTGCATCCGGATCATCACATATCAAAGCAAAACTTTTTGTGTTTGCAGGGGTTCCTGACCAATTCAAAGCGGGTGAAACATTTTTGCCATCACAGGTATATTTCACAGGAATTGTTTCACCTTCTTTGAATGCTGGGCAAGTTATTTGAATACTCATATTTCCTCCAATATTGATATTCGCAGTTGTTTTAGATTTTTTCGTGTTACAACTGAAGATAAAAAGAATTGCAAAAAGGATAATAAATTTGTTTCTTAACATACTACCTCCTCTTTTCATATTTTTGAAAGTCTATAAAAAAGTCTCACTTAACGTTTCAAGCATATACGACGTTGCGACCGAGGTGAGAAATGTCCCCTGTCTGCGTGCGGCACACACAGGCAGGCAAAGGGCAAGGGCGTGTAAGTTTGCAGCGTATATGCTGTGTTAGGCGACGCGGTGGCATCATTTTTCATTCAATCTCTCAATTTCATTTCTGATTTCTTCGATAACCTCGGAGTTATGGATAATCTTCTTTTGCCACTATACTCTCCCCCTATAAATTAAGAACTTAGATTTGTATTTATAATCCCTTGTAACATCCACATAAGACAAACCATTTTTAATCAAATGAGCATTTAAGAAAGTCTTGTTCCACAAATAAAGATAGCAAAGCAGATTATTCTTTTCATCGTATTTTTTTTCATCAAATTTCAAAAATACCTTTTGTCCAAGGGTTTTTTCTCTTAAAAATTGAATAGCCTCTCCTTTCTTTTCAGGATTCTCTTCCACGCCTAATAACCTGATTTTTAACCCATTATTTAAGATCAAGATTTCTGGTGAGATTATTTGTTTCACAGTGTAGTGTGTTTCTCTTTCAGAATGAGAGTTACCTGCCTGCGCAGGCAGGCCTATTTTTGACCCAAATCTCAATTTTCTCGGGTCAACCTTTTTATCAAACTTTATAGGGTCTTTAAAAATGTAAGGTAGTTTTTTGATCCTTTCCTCGAAATCTATACCTAACTCCTCTTGCTTGATGACCTCAACAATTGTCTCTTTAAACAAAGTTTTTTGTTTTATTCCAAGTTTTTCTTTAATAACCGGCAGAAAATCTTCGCTTATTTCATACCCGATTGAGTTCCTATCCAAATTTATCGCTGCCAGAGATGTTGTCCCGCTGCCTAAGAAAGGATCAAGCACAGTATCCCCAACAAAACTGAACATCTTTATAAGTCGCCTTGGTAACTCTTCAGGGAACATTGCCAAATGTTTATTCTGTTTTTCTCCGGGGAAATTCCAGTGTCCAGTGAAATATTGATTCCATTCCTCTTGCGTTAGTTTTGATTGCTCTTTGATTTCTTTGCTCACTTTTGGAGAGTTTTCATATTTTTTAAAAATTAGAATAAATTCATAGTCTAATTTAATAATCCCATTTCTAGGATATGGAAAGGATCCCATCACAGTTGCCCCGCCGGTTGTGTTACAAGTAGTAACTTTCTGCCAAATGATAGCACCCATGTAATCAAAACCAGCATTTTCACAAAATTTAATTATCTCTGTTCTTATAGGAATGACTTTATATCTTCCATAATATACAGACCGAGCAAACTGGTCGCCAATGTTAATGCACAAACGACAACCCTTATGTAAAATCCTGTAGCATTCATTACACACTAAATTAAGGTTGTTTATGTATTCTTCATAAGTATCATTGAACCCAATCTGCTTACCGTTTCCATAATCCTTCAGCTGCCAATAGGGTGGAGAGGTAATAATAAGATGGACAGATTCATCAGCAACCTCTTTCATTATTCTTGAATCGCCAATGATTATCTTATGTAGTATTTTCATCTTACATACTCATATGATTGTGTTTTATTTAAAGCCACCGTTCCGTCTAACAGTTGTATATACGAACCTTTGATGCATTATTTTTATTATGTGAGAAAATCCTGTCATCTGGACCGTGAATTTTTCTAATGTTTTTACTACTTACATGAGTATCCCAACGGAATCTCCTTGAGATAGATCTCTGTTGTTTTTGAACTACTGTGTCCCAACAACTCCTGAATATAATGAATATCAACACCACTTTTTAATAAATGTGTAGTCCCAGAGGGACTTCTTCGGAGAATCCTGTCGATCGAAGATTCCTTCGGAAAGACATCTCTTTGAGATAAGGATCGACACAAAAGAATATTGATTTTATTGTCAAAAACAGTCACAACCCAAATTTACAAATTTAAATTCCTTATCCTTATTACACTCTAATAATAGATGCTTAAGACATTTCCTCATTTGCAAATCAACACAGATCAATTTAAATTAAAACAGGTTTTGATTCAAGATAAAAGAGAGGAAAAGTAGATGGACATATTTGAGAAGTGTTATGAATTTCAGGATGCAAAGATTGCAAAAGAACAGGGATATTACCCTTATTTTATACCGTTTTCTGGTGGTGATGACAATGTGATGATATTTAACGGTTCCAAAAAAATAATGATAGGTTCTAACAATTACCTTGGTTTAACACATCATCCAAAAGTTGTAGAAGCAGCAAAAAATGCGCTAAAAGAATATGGAACAGGGAGAACCGGAAGCAGATTTCTAAACGGTACTCTCGATATACATGAGGAATTTGAACAAGAACTGGCAGAATTTGTAGGAAAAGAATCCGCTCTGATCTTTTCTGCAGGATACTTAGTGAATCTTGGTGTTATTTCCACTATTCTGGGGAAAAATGATTTTGCTGTTATTGATAAGTTGGACCATGCAAGCATCGTTGACGGATGTTTACTTTCACATTCAAAAGTCCTTCGCTACAAACATAATGATATGAGTGATTTGGAAAAAGTCCTGAGTAAAATTCCGGATACATCTGGAGCATTGGTTATCGTAGATGGAGTTTTTTCGATGGAAGGTGACATTGCAAAACTCCCCGAAATTTGCAAGATCGTGAAGGACAAAGATGCCAGATTTATGGTTGACGATGCCCATTCCATAGGAGTTCTTGGACCAAATGGTAACGGAACCGCAGCACATTTTGGATTGACAGATAGGGTAGATTTCATTATGGGGACATTTTCAAAATCTTTCGGCGCTGCCGGTGGATTTATTGCCGGTGAGGCAGACGTCATAGATTATCTTAAACATCATACAAGATGTTTTATTTTCACAGCGAGTCTGCCACCCAGTGTGGTAGCTTCTACCAGAGCGGCTTTGCAGATAATTAAGGAAGAACCGGAACGAAGGGAAAGGTTGCTAAAAATTGGCAAGTATATGAGAACAGAATTTAAAAAAATGGGGTTTGATACTTCAACAAGTGAAACCGCGATTATTCCAATAGTCATCGGTGATAATCTTAAGACATTCGCCTTTTGGAAAATGTTGTTTGAGGAAGGAGTTTACACGAACGCCATTGTTAGCCCGGCTGTTCCAGGTAATTCTGCTCGACTAAGAACCAGCTATATAGCGACCCATACTCAAGAGCAATTAGATTTTGTACTCGAAAAGTTTCATAAAATAGGTAAAAATTTATCTGTTATTTGAGTTACAATTGTATAATTTTTGAAAGTGTATTTTATTTGTAATAAACAGGTAAATAATTCTTGAACTTCCTAAAAACACAATTTATTCATTTAATAAAGCATCCATTATTATATAATTTGTCAGTAGCTATTTGTTTTTCTATTTTTTTAATGGGATGTGCAGCTCAGGGACCGCCTGGGGGTGGGCCTGTTGATAAAACGGGACCGTTTTTAATATCAACTTTTCCTAAAAATGGGTCTATAAATGTCAATAGAAATTGTAAGGCAGAATTCATTTTTTCCGAATCTATTGATCCACGTTCGGCAGAAGGATCACTTGTTGTAACTCCAAAGCCGGGTAATCCCCCTAATATTAAAGTATCCAGACATAAAATAACCTTAGATTTCTATGAACCGCTGCTGGATAATACGACTTATATTTTGAGTTTTGGCAGAAATATTAAAGATTACAGGAAGAATCAAACGGCAGGAGATATTAAACTTGCATTTGCAACAGGGGATTCCTTAGACGATGGAATTATTTCAGGAAAAGTATATCAGATTCCTGAAAATTTAAATGCTGCTATATGGGTATATAAAAAGAGAGGGGCTTTCCCAGATTCACTTTTAGGTTCTGAGCTGGATTATATTGCAGTAGTGGATGAATTCGGTTATTATAATGTAACAAACCTTCCTCAAGGCGAATATCGTCTTATTTCTGTTGCGTCTAAATCAGTAAATACATTTTTTCTCACAGAGGACGATTTTATAGGTCTGCCTCAGAAAGCCACTATAATTATAAAAAACAGACAGGATAAAATAAAATATATTGATTTTCGACTTGGGAAATTATATCTGAAGCCTTTTCGATTACTTGCCGCTAATACTCTAGATGGATGTCTTGAATTAAATTTTTCCTACCCGATCCTGGAAAATTCCTTACAAACAGCCAACTATATCTGGAGCGAAAATGCTGACATAGGAATACTCTCTTCCTGGATTTACGAAGACGAGCCTAATAGCATTTATTTGAAAATTCGAGGGCTAAATGATAGCGAAGCCTATGAGGTTTCAGTAGAAAATATCCTGGATTCTAACGAAGATGAAATTCTAACCTTTGTTAATCCTGTAAAATTTATTTGGTATGAACAGGTTGACACAACAGGAGCCAAATTACTAAAGTCATATCCTGCAAATAGAACAAGAGATGTTTCACTCGATTCGGGAATTCGGTTGAATTTTTCTGAACCCATTAAAACTGACAGCATAGAAAATAGTATTTCTCTCTGGAAAAAGGATTCTTTAGAAATCCCTTATGATTTGAAATGGATTGACGGAAATTCACTATTATTAAAACCTCAAAAGCCTTTGGAATCCGCTGCTTTTTATCGCCTTGATGCTGTAACATATTCATGGAAAGATTACGATGATAATTTTTTTGTAGATTCAATGCTCACTATCAGGTTTTCAACAATCAATGTTGACACATTTGGTAATATTACCGGGAGAGTTATTTCTAGTAAAAATATTGATTTCAGAAAAATAGTTGTAGAGTGTGCTTTAACGACTAATCGGGAATTCAGTAAGGAAACCCATCCGGACAGTCTCGGATTCTATGGACTTCCAGACCTTTTGCCAGGTAAATATACTTTCAATATCTGGGAAGATAAAAATAGCAATAATCGCTACGACTGTGGGAAATTAATTCCATTCCAGGTTGCCGAGCCATTCAAAGCTTATCCTGATATTATAAATGTTCGTTCAAGGTGGGAAACTGCAGAAGTGGAGCTGGTATATTGAGAAATAGTGTCCATTTTTGGAAAATAGAGTTCGTGCCGCAATTCCTTACGTTAACGAAAGTGGAATATGTACTCAAAAAAGATATAAATTTTATGCCGCGGATGGCATTCATCTCGGCATAGTAGAAAACGGGAAAGTGATTTTAACAATTCGACAACCAGAGAATTTTCATAAGATCAATCTGGAAAATGGAAAAGAATACCTTGTAGATACCGGTGTGCCTCACCTTGTGAAAGTCCAGAAGAATCTCAATAGTATGGATATATATTCAAAACCGCCCGAAATGAGGAAAAAATTCGACGCCAATATAGATTATATTGAAAAGGTTTCACATCCGAAAGGATCCCTTTGGGATGGAAATTGGGCAATTCATACTTATGAAAGAGGTGTAGAGGACGAAACTTTATCCTGCACAGACGTGTCTTCTGACGGTACGGGAGCTGTTGTATCTGCTTTTATTATTTCGGAAGTATTTAATGAGAAAATGCCTGTCACTTTAAAGGCGCTGGGCGGTGATTTGCGAATTGAGAAAATATCAAGTAAATTATATTTGAAATGTTCTACAATAAAGGTGTTTGAAGGAACTATCAAAGTGAAAAATTTAATTAATGAGGTATAAAAATGTACTCAGTAATAATGGCAGGTGGTATTGGAAAACGTTTTTGGCCGAGAAGCCATCGAGATAAACCTAAACAACTTATTGACATAGTATCAAAGCAGTCAATGTTAAGGCTGACATACAACCGTCTGCAGGAGGTTAGTGACAAGAATAAAATATATATAGTTGCTGGACAGGACCTTTATGAACCTATTCTAAATGAATTGAGCGATTTCTCCGAGAATAATTTTATTGCAGAACCCTCTGGTAAAAACACAGCGCCATGCATTGGATTGGCTGCAACAGTTATTGAGGCTAAGGATCCCGATGCGGTCATTGGCGTTTTTCCTGCAGACCATCTTATTAATGACCATTACAGTTTCGCCAAAGCAGTAGAAAGTGGTGTAAAATACGCCAGAGACCATGTTGCACTAATTACCTTTGGGGTTACACCAACACGACCGGCAACAGGCTATGGATATATTCAGTTCGATAAAAAAAGTTTGGTAAAAAATGGCATGATACATAAAGTAAAGACTTTTGCGGAAAAGCCTAATTTGAATACTGCTAAAAGGTTTCTTGAAAGCGGCGAATTTTTGTGGAATAGTGGTATATTTATCTGGAAAGCTACTAACATTTTGAACTCTATTAAACTTTTCCTGCCTGAACTTTATGAAAGTCTTCAGGCTGTTTCTAAAGCAATTGACACTCTTGATTACAATTCTGTATTAAAACGCCAATGGGCAACAATTCACAGCAATTCTATTGATTATGGAGTTATGGAAAAAGCCAAAAACGTATACGTCGTCAGGGGGAATTTTGATTGGAGCGATGTAGGCTCGTGGGATGTAGTCTATGACATAAAAGAAAAAGACGAAAATGGCAATGTATTGATAGGAGATACGGAAACAATTGATACAAGCGGTTGCTATATATATTCGCAAAAAAACCTGATATCTACGATAGGCGTTAAAGACCTTATTATAATTCAATCAAAAGATTCTCTACTTATTGTCAATCGTAATGAGTCAGAAAAAGTTAAAGACCTTGTTGAAATGATGGAACGTAAAAACCGGAATGAATACTTATAATTAAATTATGCTTCCGAAGAACACATCGAAGACCAAATTGCTGTCCATCAGAGAAGAACTTGAATTGTTGTTTGAACGTCTTGGATGTACGGTAATTTATGGGAAGGGCGATTTCAAAGACGGCACCTGTTTGGTACAAAAAGATAATACAGTTGTAATAAATAAATATACTCCACTTGACCTGCAAATTGAATTTCTGATTAAAGTACTTAGTAAAATGGATTTGTCTAATGTTTTTATTCTACCAGCTATACGTGAGATAATCGAGAAGCATCGGGGTTTGTTTGAGTAATTTACAAGGAGAAATAATTCTTGACTCCAATCGTTCCGAAATCTTATTTCATGATGTGAACTAAATAGGAAACTGTGTTCTCTACATCGATAATATGCACTCACAACTGAAGAAAAAAAGTTTCTGAAACAATTGCGTCATCACATGGAGATGTCTACAACACAAAACTCAGTTTTGTAAAGAGATTCGAAGCAATTTAGATAGTTGAGATAATCCCCGAATTTACCTGTCCGGATTTTTGACGGATTCGGGGGATATAAAACTACTTAACCAAATAAACACTTCTCTGGTGGGATTGCGGAGCAGAGCTCCGCGGTACATTAAAGATTGTTTCAAAACATGGATCAGCATATCTCAAACTCTCTTAAATTTCACAATTTCACTTTTCATCTCATCTCTATATAGAAAGAAATAACAAATAATCACATCTTCACGTTTCACTTATAAACTTTCCACCTTATTTTTCTTAATGACGATACAATTCCCATCACTATAGCCCATATCCCTTGCGATTACGGGACATTTGATTTTCAATATAAAAAATATTGCCCTATCAACATCGCTCAGGGTCTCGTAATTTGCCTGTCCTTTTCCGATAACTACATCTGCCTCATTAAATTGCTCTATAAATTCACGTGAACATCTATCCAGAATTGTCCCTGGAGAATCCGAGCCATTACCTATAACATTTACTATTTTTGTTAAACCGGTTTCTACTGCATCTTCCATCGTCGCATCATTTAATATCGGAGCGCTTTTTACGACGTATGTTACAATTTCCTTTGGCATCTGGTCAATCAATAGCTGATCAAAAACTATTTCACCTGCATTATCTCCCAAAATCAGAATACTTTTGGCACTTCTTATCTCTTCATGAAGAGTAATGATACATTCATCGGTATAAAGATTTGCAGTCATACACTCTTCGATGGTATCAAGAACATCTCTTTCATTAACATTTGTGTTAACGCCGGAATCAATAATATTACCGGCTATTGACATTCGAATTGTCGTGTCAAATGGATTTTTTGATCTAACAACTCTTTCTCTCAGCTGTGGTAAAAGAGTCAAACAGAACCTGTTAAATCGCTTTTTGTCTTCAAGATAGGGATCAACATCTCCGAAATATTCCTTTATATAATGGAAAACTATATGGCTGATTTCCGGCGGCGAAAGGCTAAAGTCAATCCGCGAAAGCTCATACAATACCTCTCGCATGATCTTTTCCTGAATTTCTTCACTATATGTCACTTTTCGAATTGCACTTAAAGCAAATTTTACAACACACGGCACACAATCGAGATATGTCTTCATAGTTTCAAACCTTATTTCCCTCTACATTTGTATTTGTAATCTGTTTTAAATTCCCAAATTGAAATTTACAGTTCAGCCATCAAGTTACCAAGAACACAGATGCAATAAACAAACCTGCTTTTCACAAAGACATCTTCGACGCGCGAACAGAATGTCCGGCTAGTAACGAAGCCAAATTTTAAGATGCAAGGCGATAAATCACATCCCTTGTTAACAAAAACCCACATAAATGTGTCTGCCTTAAAATAGGCTGATTTATCCGTCTTTTTTCGATTTAGGGGGTGTGATAAAATAACCTTTAGGGGATGTGTCGAAGACATCCCTCTGGGAAGAAGAAATAAAATGGATTTTTGTATTATTCTAAGTTCAATCGCCAGACGGGTCTCCGAAAAAATATTATGAATATAATTCTGTAAATAGTAATTAGTTTTTTCTCACCCCCTGAAAATTATTAATATTGTAAATTCATCCCGAAGTTTCGGGACACAATGATAATTCACCATCGCCAGACGGGTCTCCGAGAATGACAACTTTATTCTATCACACCCCCTTAACGAAGGCATTGATGTCTTCGCAATTAGAACAAAACCCGTTTAGTTACGATAAATCGGGGCGGAAACGGGTTTGTGGACAGATTCTAATTACTCAATTGAATTTCATTAGCCCAACCCAAACTCGAAAAATTAACTTGACTTTCTCAAAATTATATCCAAATTATAAAAAGATAAGAAATTGAAAACTGAGCTCTTTTGAGTCTTGAAGTTTTAATATTTTAGAAATCTAAGTGGAGAAACCGGAAAGGAGGCTGTTATGAAAAGGCTGAGCGCTGTGCTGATGGTTGGGGTGATGGTATTAGTATTGGTTCCCGCTGCATTTGCGGCACTTGGGGTAACACTTAACACAGGAGATTATCCCTTAAACATCTCTCAAGATGGAACACCCTGTGCAGTATATGTAACTTTCATTGGGTTGACACAAGATACGGTCTATGCCTATAAGGTCAGGTTTTACACAGATTCAAAATATTCTGGTTATATTTGGGATAATAACAGTAAGCAATGGAATAAAAGCACGGCACAGTGGAAGAACCAGCCTTCTTTTACTGCAACTTCTGCGTCAGAGGAAATGTGGGTGTTCGTAAAAAACGACACACTATCTGCTGGCGACGTAAAATTTTCTATTAATCTCAGAAAACTGAGCGGAGACCCTGTCACTACTAACTTGGATAGTTCAATTACTTTACTTGATATGACTTCTGAAACAGGCAATGGCTCCTGGGTTTATGCCACTGCTACGTCATCTACAGCGGGTAAAGCTGTCTTAGCTTTTAATGCGAGTAATGAAATAATTGGAACATATGCTATTGAGGATAATGGAGTAACTGAAGGATACACAACGACATCAGGCTACTTCAAGATAGCTGTTCCAGCAAATACATCTATCCCAAAACTCCAGGCGAGAAATGCTGATAATTCTATCTTCAATACCCAGGAAAGCACTAAATGGACTTCTGGTGACCCAGGCGTCGAAACAGACTTAGACGAGATAGAAGATGTCTCCCTACCCGTCACCCTCACCTCCTTCACCGCCACTCCCGGCAACGCTAAAGTCACTTTAAACTGGGTAACCGAAAGCGAAGTAGAAAATCTTGGATTTAATATTTATAGAAACCTTTATTCAGATGAACAATTATCAATTATCAATTATCAATTGATTCCCGGTCACGGCAATACTTCATCCAGACATGAATACCAATATGTTGATAGAAATGTGATTAATGGCATCGAATACTGGTATCAACTGGAAGATGTGAGTCGAGCCGGTGAGACAGAGAAGCACAATATAGTTTCTGCGATACCTAAAGGCAGAGAAGAATTGGGAATGGTTCCCGACGACTTCCAGCTTTTTCCCTGCTATCCGAATCCATTCAATCCAACTACAAATATCAGTTTTTACATCCCTGAAAACGCTCACGTTACACTGAGGATTATTGACCTGCGTGGAAATTTAGTAAAAACGCTTATTAACGGAGAACTTCAGCAAAATCAATATGAAGTTACCTGGAGTGGTAAAGATGCTAATGACCGTATAGTAGGAAATGGCGTCTATTTCTATCAATTGACCACTGATAAAGGCTTTATCAGGACGGAAAAGATGATCTTTCTAAGGTAAGTTATTACGTAACCGTTCACAGCTTTAAATTTTATAACTGTCTATATAAAGTTTGTCTATAAACTCAGTAAACCACTAAAGTGGTTTTATAATATTGGACATCGCTTATCCACCACAATAAATTGTGGTGTTATCTCAATTATCACATTATTAAGATGTTAAGACAACACCCTGATTTATCAGGGTGGGCATGAATACATTAAAAAACTCTAACCGATTCATCTTACAGATCCGTATGGATCGGTTTATTCGACTTTATAGACAGACACTAATTAAAATAAAATAGTGTGTAAACAGTTACGTTATTACATACCCTTTTTAAAAAATCTTTGCGTCATACAAAACCTTTCAGGTATCTGAACCCTGAAAGATTGATGGTAAAAATATCTGTAATAATATTGTTATAAATGACGTATATTTTTGTCAGTCGAAAGCTGATAAAGATTTTTCTAAAACGAAAAAAGTGGTTCTATTAAAATAACGATCCGAACCTCTAAATTTACGGCATTGATATAAATTTCTATTGGTTTGAATACATTGAATTTTTCACATTTTATCGAAAGGGGAAAATATGAGCAGAGAGTTACTCCTTAATCAGATCGGTGATGCTGTTTTTAAGGGTGAACGTGAAGAGACGAATTCGCTTGTCAAAAGAGCTATTAGTGAAGGCTTAAAATCTAATGAAATTCTAGATAGCGGTCTCGTCCCGGGTATCAGAAAAGCAGGTGATTTGTTTGAAGCCGGTGAGTACTTTTTGCCCGAATTAATTATCAGTTCAGAAGCTATGAAAAGTGCGATTGAGATACTAACTCCAATCATGAAATCGGAAGGCGTATCAAGAAAAATTCTTGGTAAGGTTGTTATCGGTACTGTAGAGGGAGATATACATGATATTGGTAAAACTCTTGTCGGTACGATTTTATCAACTGCCGGTTTTGAAATAAAAGACCTCGGTGCAAGTGTGCCTGTTTCAAAATTTATCGAGGAAGCTATTGCTTTTGAGTCGGATTTTATCTGTGTTTCTGCTCTGCTAACAACTACTATGATAGGACAGCGGAAAATCATTGAAACACTTAAGGAGAGAGGTTTGCGAGACCAATTTAAGGTGCTGGTTGGAGGCGCTCCTGTTTCACATAGATGGGCAGATGAAATTGGAGCGGATGGATATGGACAAAATGCCATGGCTGCTGTGAAAGTTGCAAAAAAATTGATGGGGGTAGTTTAATTATGGATATTATCGAAAAAGCAATAAAAGACGGTTTACTATTTGATGGTGCAATGGGAACAATGCTTATTCGCGAGGGACTTAAGGGAGGAAAAGCATCTGAATTATGGATTCTTGAAAAGCCCGATGTAGTGAGAAATATTCACAAGTCCTACTTCGAGGCTGGCTCTAATGTCGTAACAACAAATACATTTGGTGGCTCTCCTATTAAACTGTCGAAAGTTGGATTGGGAAAAGAGGTCGAAGAAATAAACAAAATCGCCGTTCAACTCGCTAAAGAGGCAGCGGGTGATAATAAATTTGTGGCAGGTGATATTGGTCCAACCGGAGAGATGTTAAAACCATTCGGCACTATCAGCTCTGAAGAAGCTGTTGACTGCTTTGCAGAGCAGGCAGAGTATTTGTACAAAGCAGGTGCCGACCTTTTTATAATTGAAACAATGTTCGATATCAAGGAATCCCTTGCTGCTATTAATGGAGTTCAATCTGTTTCGTCTTTGCCGATATTTGCAACTCTCACTTTCGAGCAAAAACCGACGGGTTTTGTTACTCTGATGGGAAATAGAGTCGAAGACAGCATGAAAAGATTGGTTGATGCCGGAGCTGAAGCTGTTGGAGCTAATTGTTCCATAGGAAGCGATAAGATGGTTTTACTCGCTGGAGAGATCCGGGATTGCATTGATAGCCCTGTAATTATTCAGCCAAATGCTGGAATCCCAGAGGTTAAAGGGTTAAGTATTATCTATCCTGAAGATGAAGATTTCTTCTCAGATAATATACTATCTATAAAAAAAATCGGTGTAGAAATTGTAGGCGGTTGCTGTGGTACTACACCGGAGTATATTCAGAGAATTGTTAGTAAGATTCTTTAATAGATAATTGCAAATTTCAAATAGCAATTTTAAATTTAAATTTCTTGATATTTAACTCAAGTTTGACACTTTAAAAAAGGATTTTCTTTAAAAACAATAATTTACATAACATTACTTTTTTCGTGCTGTATCTACATCGTCATTTTAAATCAGTGTGTAAGTTTAATTGAGTAACTTTAT
>Ga0315549_1000034_pt1 | contig 141098 bp, 135 predicted proteins | sample SalMarSW160200MG_FD_203101 | JGI IMG/M metagenome (GOLD analysis project Ga0315549, IMG submission 203101) | Salt marsh sediment microbial communities from the Plum Island Ecosystem LTER, Massachusetts, United States - Salt Marsh Sediment SW1601-200 ... | reverse complement strand
GACGTACTTGCTGATCGGTGACCATCCAGATACCTCCTCCGGCTAATGGTCACACTCCTCTCTACTTCACGCAACACCGGCAATTTTAGTTGTCGCCGACCGGCAATTCTAATTGTCGCACACCAATTATGAGTATTTCCAAATAAAAAGTAAGGCCGAGAACAAAGGTAAAGATATCATGAGAGGTATTGTTTATAATAAAAAGCCTACGACAGAAATAGTCGACTTTCTGAAGACGATAGATTTCTCAGTTTACTGGATTGAAGCCGGTGAAATTTCTGGCGACGCAGAAAGCATGCAAGAGTTAAAGAAATTCCTATCGGATATATAAATCGGGTATATAAATTGGTAGGATGGGTAGACAAGAATTGTCTGGGCTTCTAAATGAAGCAGAATGTTGTTTCAGGTGGAGTTCAACTCTACGCCGCCCCCTCAGCCGATTCGAATACATGCAATCAGAACTGAGCCAACACTCTTCAATCTTGTTTATCTATTATCTCAGATGTTCTAGATCAATAAGTGAGTAAGAACGTGAATTCCTACTTAGAATAATGTTACAGATTAGAATAATGTTACAGAATCGTTAGGGAGAATATGCAACGGTCCACCTAGGGGGATTCGAACTAAGTTAAGCAAAGGCAAACTTCGCTCTCAAAGTTCCAGGTCTGGAAAAGATTAAAAACTCAAATTCGGAAGCACACCTAGCCGACCGTTATTTGTTTAGCAGGCTTATTCAGCAGCCAGACCCCGATATTCAGGTATGAAGCGATGGTGACCCATACAATATAAGGGACTAGTAACGCGCCTGCCCATCCCGAAACCCGGAATGAAGTAATTAACGTCGCTAAGATAAATAACCAGAGGACGATGATTATTACAACACCTCCGCCTTTCGACTTCATCCCGAAAAAGATAACCGACCATAGAGCATTAAACGCCAGCTGGATCCAGAATAGCGTGAAAGCAATCAGGGCTCCGTGAACAGCTAATCCATTTCGCCAGACAAGGAAGACGGAGATTCCCATTAGAATGTAAAGGGTTGTCCAGACAGGTCCGAATACCCAGTTGGGTGGTGTGTAGGGTGGCTTCTTCAGTCCGGCGTACCAGTTTGGTATTGCTTTAAACGTGAAAAGGCTTCCGATACCTGCGGCGGCAAAGCTGGCGAGGATACTGACAACAAGTTTGATGATATCATTCCATTCCATAATCGGCTCCTTACGTAATTACTTTGCAACCATCTTCATCCAGATTATAACAGATTACACCTGAAGGAATGTTATGGTTAACGGCTTGATAATGTTAAGAGCCGCCACAAAAGCTCCAATTACCTAGTCAGGACAGGGACTGCACTTGTATTAGAATAGGACAAAAAGAAATGGAGGAAGACATGACTAGGAGAAGGAAAGACGATAATGACCTGAAAATCACAGTTCGAATCAAGTATGGTGAGCGGACACCTATGTGGGACCACTTTTGGAGATGTATATTACTGGATTTACCCTTTACAGAAAAAGACCCGCCAAAGAAAGAGAAACAAGAAACCGAAGAGAAAGAGACCTAGTAAGGCTGGCAGAGCGGAAATGGTTGAAGTTTAGTACCAAACTTAGTATAATAAAGCCATAAATAGGGAGGAGGTGGTGCGCCAATGCCTACTCGTATCGTCACAGTAAGTGAGCTTAAAGTCAAACTAGGTGCTCTGATGGCTGAACTTGAAGGGCAGGGAATACCTTTGTACGTTACACAGCACGGGAAGCCAAAGGCAGTGCTAACGCGTTATGACGAATATGAAGCTCTGCTCAAGAAGGTCGAGGACCTTGAGGACATCCTTGCCATGAAGGAGTCTCTCTCAACCCCGGAGGAAGAGGCTGTCAGCTTAGAGGATTATGAGCGCAAACGAGCAGCCCACGTTTGAAGTTAGATTACGCAGCAGAAGGGTGCAACGAGAGCTCGATGGCTTACAGGAAACGGACTATCAGCGCGTTGCAGCCAGGCTCAAAGCGCTGGCGAATGACCCCAGACCCCAAGGATGCGAGAAGTTATACGATGACATATATCGGGTGCGGGTTGGGGATATCCGGATAATCTATCTTATCGATGGCGGAAACAAGCGTATTGAGGTAGGAGGAATTCGCCGTCGGAGCGAGAAGACTTACCGGGGAATTGAAGGCCTGTTCCGATGAATAACCACACAGTTTTTTTATAGTAACTAACACAATCAAATTTACTAGCTGCCCAGCTGCCGTGACCTATCCTGTATTTCCTCTGGTCTTTTTCAGCACCATCCCGGAGGTATCGTTGGCACCACAACAGGCATGGGGGTGGTCACCCCCTCCCCGGGTATATGTACCCCAGGTAATTTCCTGCCTGCATAGCTGGACAATGCCGAAAACTGCAGGTATCAGGGATAGTTACCGCATGAGTAGTATGCAGCCAGATGGCAGGGGGACAGCCTTTCTTAATTACTTGAGATACCCACAATTGGGAGACCCATCGGATTAATGGTTACCACGGTTTTCACAAGGACTTGACAGCCTGAGGAACTTGTGTGATAATTATGATGTCGGACGTTAGATATCATTAATCATACGGAGGTGGCATATGGCAGAGAGAAAAGCTATGGATGCGGTACTGCGGCCAAAGCGCCAGCTTACTCTCCCCAGAGGGGTGTGTGAACAGCTGGGTATTAGCACGGGCGATGTGCTGGAGCTTTCTCTGGAGGGCGATACCTTGGTTGCCAGGCCCAGGAAGAAGGCTGCGCTGGAAGCACTGAAGGAGATACGGCAGGCCTTTGAGCGCTCAGGAATTACGGAAGAGGAGCTGCAGGAGGCAGGCCGCCGGGCAAGGCAGGAAGTAACCAGGGAGCGCGACAGTGCCAGAGCCTAAACCTCAAGTTTTTCTTGACAGCAACGTCATTTTTTCTGGAATCTACTCCTCCAAAGGAGCACCGGCGGTGATACTGGAGCGCTTCATCGAGGGAAAACTAATGGTTGTTGTCTCACAGCAGGTGCTGGACGAAGTGATTCGAACCATCAAAGAGAAGCTTCCCGAGGCTCTTCCTGCTCTGAGGAAGCTGATGGTGAACTCTCCTCCAGAAATACGCAAGGACCCAACGCCAGAGGAAGTGAAACACTGGAGCGGGCTACTGGATATCGGTGACGCAGCTATCATAGCGGCAGCGGTGACGGCTCAGCCCGATTACTTCGTTACGGGAGACAGGCATTTTATCGAGAATCCTGAAATTGCAGAAAGGGCTGGCCTGCAAATCGTCACACCAGCGCAGTTTCTCGAAGCCTGGGCAGGGAAAGTAGGACATGATGAAAGAGGGTGACATTGAGTCCCTATTTATGGCTATAATTATCTAAGTTTGGATGGAAAGTGGTAACATCATGAGCAGGGAGAGACAACCGGGCATACTCTACCGGGGGGTAACCCTGGGGAGTCAGGGGTGAGGACTAATGAGAAGGTGGCACGTATTCACTGGGCACGTATTTACTGGTACGTATATACTGGTAGCGCGCTTGCGAATTTGACCGACCTGACAGATGCATGCACAAATGCTAAGCGAAGAAGCAATAATCGAGAAGCTCAAGAGGGAAGAGAAATCAAGTAAGGAGGTCCAGGAATGAGACATAAATATCGGGGAACGGGGGGGTGCCTGCCTTGTAGTGCTGATTCCGTAGCTAAACCGGAATCGCCTAGCTTTGAGGGTGGAGAGACTGCTTGGAAGGCAGGAACTCTACCACTGAGTTACTCCCGCACGAGGTAATTGCAGGTAAATTTTACGCTAAAGCGGATGGGAAAGCAAGGTAAGAACGAACTACATTGACTTAAGTTAATACATTGGTATAATCTACACTTAGTTTTAAGTAGTGGATGGTAATAATGCCTTTTAAAGTGGGCCCTTGGGAAATTGCTCTCATCCTTTTCATTCTACCATCTCTCGCAATTTATTTCGTTCCGACAATAATTGCTATTGTTAGACATGCAAGAAATATAATAGGTATCATATTGCTGAATATATTTGGTGGTTGGACATTTGTGGGGTGGATAATTGCTCTTGTTTGGTCAATTCGTGATGAAAGACAGGACAATCAGGGCGGTAATAGCGGCTAGGTTGCACGAAATTAGAAGGCAGGGACTCTGCCAACTGAGTTACTCCCGCACGATGCAGTATTAATTTTAGCTGGAAATGGGTGTGGTGTCAAAGGGTTCATTCTAGGGTTTTGTTTGCATTTGGTTGTTAGCCTCTTTATAATGCGCTAAACAAATACCACTATAGGAGATAAACTATGATAGATAACATTAAAGAGTATATTTTCATTTGGGTTTGGATTGGGTTTCTTGTCATTCTCGCTATAAGCGCAATAATCGCTGATTTGGCTAACTGGGAAAATTGGGTTGCTTATCTATTGACAGCAATCATTACTACTATTTATTTCTTTGTCCTTTGGAGGATTTCTAAGGGTTAATCTAGCCTTGCGGATATCTTACGATATACAAATAGTATAAATACCTCTAATAAGATAATTATTATAAAGGTAGAACTCTTAATGGCGACCTAAAAAAATATTTTGGGATTTAAATATTTCACAAAGTCCGATCTATGATATCGCGTATCCATTGTAAGTAAAAAGGAGGCCAGCCTTTCGGCCAGCCCCCTATCTATTTACCTAATGCCCCAATTAGCTATTCAGAATCTCCATCGCCTCGTCGCGGTAGGCTTCCATCAGGTAAGGTATGCCGGTCACTTTGGCGCATTCCTCGGTCAGGCTCATCAGCTCCTGCCGTGTAATCGCCGGCAGGCTGAAGCACCGCGCCCCCGCCATAAGCTGCTGGAGCCCCACCCTTATCTTCTCGCTGTAGCTGTAAATGCCGATAGCCCCCAGCGGGATATTCTCTATCTCTTTCGCGCCCACGATATTTTTCACATCCTCGTAATTTACGAAGATTTCTTCCGGCGTCGAGCCGAACTGGCTGACGGTATTGGGCAGCTTGCCGTCTTTCAGCCACAGGCCAATGTTCTTGCCCACCATGCCCGGAATCATCAGGGCGCGGCCCATGCAGATAGCTTTCGTGAACGGTGCGCCGAGCGCCAGCGCCTTAAAGACGCCGTCCTCGCTGCTGAACGCCCCCGCGAAGGCGATATCCGGCACCCTTTCGCCCCTGTCCGCCAGCTTCTGGCAGAACTCGGCGGCCGCGGCGTGCAGGTAGAGGCTGGGCATACCCCACTCCTCCATCATGCGCCAGGGGCTCATCCCCGTGCCGCCGGGGGCGCCGTCTATGGTCAGTAAATCAATCTTGGCCCGCGAGCTCCACTTGATAGCCATGGCCAGCTCGCGCAGTCCGTAGGCTCCCGTTTTCAGGGTGATGCGCTTGAAGCCGATATCGCGCAGTCGCTTGACCTCTTTGTAAAACTCCTCTTCCTCGACGAAGCCCAGGCGACTGTGCCGCTCGAACTCTTTGATGGCGCCGTCCTTGAAGGCTGCCTGGTTGACCGGGTCTGACGGGTCGGGCGTAACGATGTAGCCGCGTTTCTGCAGTTCCAGTGCCCTTTCAAGGCTGTTTACCTTAATCTCGCCGCCGATACACTTGGCTCCCTGCCCCCACTTCAGCTCGATGGTGTTCAGTCCGTGCTTCTTGTGGACGTATTCGGCCACGCCCAGCCTAGTATCCTCGACGTTCATCTGTACCAGGATTTCGCCGTAGCCCTGGTGGTAGCGGCGGTAGGTCTCGATGCGGCGGTCCATGTCCGGTGACGACGTTACTTTGCCCCTGGCATCACGCTCCAGCTCGGGGTCGATGCCGCAGACGTTTTCGCCGCAGACCAAGGTCACGCCGCTGATAGCTGCCCCGATGGCGAAGTGCTCCCAGTTTTTGCGGGCAATTTCGGTGGAACCCAGAGCGCCGGTGAAGATAGGCGTCTTCATTTTAACCTTGATGTCCCAGCCATACTCCGTCTCCGTGTTTACCGACGGAAACGTGGCCGTGTCCGGGTTGCCCTCAACGCCTTGTGGTAGCCCTCTGGCTCCCAGGGCGTACCCCTGGATGTTAAGGTGCGAGTAATCGACCGGGTAATCTTTATCGCCTCCGGCGGTAATTTCTCCAAACGGTCCGGGGTAAATCAGTTCCCTACCCCGGAAGGTCGCTTTAAATACTTCGCAGTTTCCGGTGCAGCCATCGATGCAGCGGGTGCAGAGTCCGCTCATCGGTACGACGCTGCGGGAACGGTTGGCGGTACGGGTGGCATCATTGGCATTGGGGCGTTGTAAGTTCATATTTCTCCACAGCTCCTTTCAGAATTTTTGTATTTTTACGGTAATCCCCTCTTACATTCAGGCGGAAACTTCCCAGAATCTTACCAGGTCACGGTAATCGAGAACGGCTTCATGGAACTTCACCAGGTCCTCGTATTCCATGACCGTGCTCATGGCCAGGTTATCGGCTCCGATTCCGGCTTCCTCGGCGGCGGCTATAGGGTTCAGACCTCCCAATAAAATCATCCCCATTTTATTGAGTCCTACCGGCATCTCGCATACCGGTTCACTGGTATTACCAATAGTTACCAGGCTGTTAAAGCCTGCTTCTTTTAAATCCGCAATGACCTTAATAGCTGTTGTATGACATATTGCCGGGATTTCTCTGAAATTGGCCAGTATCTTGCCGTCGCCCTTGCTTACCACGTCACCGACCGACGTCATACGGGCTTTTATAAAGATGTCCGATGGGTCCAGGGAACACCCGGAATAATCGATAAGCTCCACGAATCGAAGCGGTTTGTGATTGCGCAGCTGCAGTATCCCGCCGAACCGGGAGTCCATGGGCACACCGACCTTGAGTAAAACGCCATTGAAAACGATGCTGCAGACAGTAGCCAGGCCCATTTTCCCCTGGGGAACGGTTGCCTCTCCCAGCCTTTTTCCTTCAGATGCCACGGCTACGAGGTCGCTCGTGCAGAAACCGGCATTGAAGACGGGCTTCATGGCTTTCAGGGCACGTTCGAAATCCTCCCTGCGGAAAAATGAGATATTGACCGGGACAAGGCCGCAGCGTTTTTCGCGGTCAAATGTGGTACGAAAGGACAGCGTCTCGATTTTTGAGATGGCAAAACCGACCTTATCGTTAACCAGGGCCGACTTTACCTCCGTCAGCCCCTTCTCGGTGAGCACGCGGCCGTCGCGCTGCCCGGCGAGGTATGTCAGACTGCGTTCATCCATCAGTTTAAGGTGGTATCTCACCGCTCTTTCACCCAGTTCAAAGCCGTGTTCTTTCAGGCGGTGAGCGATAACCCTGGCACCAACGGGGTCAGGAGAATCGCTCAGGATTTTCATGATGGCAATTTCTTTTCTCTCGACGCCTTGTGATTCAAAAGCCATAAGAAAAACCTAATAAGGTAATAGGAAACCGTTTTCCGTATTTCTATCATTTTATACTTTGTCTATGTAATTGTCAAGGCACTTTACAGCTCGCTCAGGTGGTGACACCTGTCACATGTTATGCGGTATACAGTCGCATTTGATGGCATATTATTGACAATAGTCCATATTCATTCTATAATTCATAGTTATACGTAATAGTTAAGGTAAGCCCTTGCTTGCAACAGCTTACGGAGGTTATAGTGAAAGAACTAAAGGAAAAGGTCAGGGAGCTACGTAGAAGGAAGGGGTGGGCACAGGAGGACCTGGCACGGGAAATGGGTGTCAGTCTTTCGACGATACAGCGCTGGGAGACTAAAGGTGGCAACCCTACCCGCCTGGCCCGGAGGGAACTGAAAAAACTCTTTATAGGGGCGGGAATCGAGGTGGATGATTGAGGGCAGAGGGGATGGCTAAACCGTCAAAACCCGGGATTATTGCCGGAATGCCGGCATATAATGAGGGTAAGTATATCGGTACTATGGTGCTCAATACCAGACAGTATGTGGAGTTCTACCTGCGTTCTATGGGCTGTTGAGGTGTTGTGTTTTTCATAGAAACTCAATTTTCATGGAGAGAGTATATTATGTAAACTACTCCCTGCCCTAGTGGTCGGGGTGAGAGGATTTGAACCTCCGACCTCAGCGTCCCAAACGCTGCGCGCTAAACCAGACTGCGCCACACCCCGACGGTTACAGTATAGCCGAGCGCCGACTGGGGTGCAATAGGTTCGCGGTTGCGGGCTATTCGCGGCAGTCGGGGCAGACATCGTAATCGGAGAGCGGTGTCCCCGACGTTTTGGCGATATACTCAATCTGCTTTTCCGGCGCCCAGTACTGCCCGCAGACGGAGCACTTCTTCAGCTTGAACTCCATCCGGTTGTGGGGCCATTTGATGACCCTGGTGCCTCTCCTGTCTTCCATGGTGATGGCGCCCGTGGGACAGCTGTATGCGCAGGCACCGCAGCCAATGCAGGCTTCGGTGAAATCTTCGTTAAACGGCGTGGTCAGCTCCCGGTCCACGCCCCGCCTCGCCAGGCTGATGGCCGCCACGCCGACGACCTCCTCGCAGGTGCGGGCACAGGTGGCACAGAGAATACAATTGTTGTTGCCCTTCTGCTTGACGAAACGGGTCTTCGTAACGCCGATCTTCTGTGCCAGTTCCTTGATTACCTCGGATTCCGGGCACCGGGCCAGCAGCAATTCGAGCAGCATCTTGCGGATTTTCTGGATTCGCTCGGTATCCGTCTGGACGATAAGTCCTTCTTCCACCTGATAAATGCACGATGTAACCAGTCTTTCCCGTTCTTTGGCGGTCTTTATCTCGACCAGGCAGAGTCGGCAGGCACCGTAAGGAGCGACCGCCTCGTTCTCGCAAAGAGTCGGGATATAAATATTATTATCGCGGGCGGCATATAATATCGTGGTGCCCTCTTCGGCTATGATTTTTCGTCCGTTTATCGTTAGTTTCACCATTTTCATCGTATCCTTACTTTACTTTTACCGCCTCGAAATTGCAGACACCGGCGGGGCATTTCTTATCTTTAATGTGGGCTTCATACTCGTCGCGAAAATAGCGGATGGTGCTCAGGACCGGATTGGGCGCCGTTCTGCCCAGGGCGCAGAGCGCGGCATCAATCAGCGTGGCCGAAAGCTCTTCCAGCAGCTCGATGTCTCCCTCTTTACCACGGCCCTCGGTAATACCGGTGAGAATATGTTTCATTTGCTGTAGTCCCTCACGGCAGGGGAGGCACTTGCCACAGGACTCGCCTTCAAGGAAGGAAACGAAATAGTTGGCGATATTGACCATGCAGGTCTTGTCGTCCATGACAATCATGCCGCCGGAACCCATCATGGAGCCGACCTTGTCCAGCTCATCGAAATCAATCGGCAGGTCGAGCAGACTCTCCGGAATCACGCCGCCGGATGGGCCGCCGGTCTGGACGGCCTTGAAATTCCTCCCCTTGGGAATACCGCCACCGATATCGTAGATAATCTCGCGCAGGGTAATGCCCATGGGTACCTCGACCAGCCCGGTATTGGTGATATTGCCGACCAGCGAGAATATCTTGGTGCCCTTGCTGTTCTCGGTGCCTATCTTTTGATACCAGTCGGCGCCGTTATTAATTATCAGGGGCACATTCGCCCATGTCTCGACGTTATTAAGGTTGGTCGGCTGTCCCCACAGTCCTTGCTCCGAGGTATGGACATACTTGGCGCGTGGCTCACCTACCCTGCCTTCCAGCGAGGCTATTAGAGCAGTGGACTCGCCGCAAATAAACGCGCCGCCGCCCCTCTGTATTTTAATATCGAAATTAAATCCCGACCCCATGATGTTCTTGCCCAGCAGCCCGTAGGCCTCCGCCTGCTCAATGGCTGTCCTGATATGTCTTACGGCCAGGGGGTACTCGTTGCGGATGTAAATATAGCCCTGATTGGCGCCAATGGTGTAAGCGCCGATGAGCATACCTTCGAGGACGCTGTGCGGGTTGCCTTCCACGAGGCTCCGGTCCATGTAGGCGCCGGGGTCACCCTCGTCGGCGTTGCAGATAACGTACTTCGTCTCGCCTTGCGCCTGGCGGGTGCTTTCCCACTTGTTTCCCGTGGGGAAACCGCCGCCGCCGCGTCCCCTCAGCCCGGCATTTTTCACCTCGTCGATGATTGCTTCCGGCGTCATTTTTAACGCTTTGGTCAGGGCGGCATAACCGCCAACGGCAAGGTAGTCGTCGATAGAAGTCGGGTCAATTAAACCGTTGTTGCCGAAGACGAGGCGTTTCTGCAGCTTGTAGAAAGGCACGTCGTGCTCGCAGGTAATCTTCTTCCCGGATTGCCGGTCGGTATAGAGCATTCTCTTGATGACATTGCCCTTGCCGATAGACTCGGTCAGTATCTCCGGAACGTCCTTGACCCTGACTCGCTGATAGAAAGTATCCTCCGGTTTGATGACTACTAGGGGCCCCCGCTCACAGAAGCCGTGGCAGCCGGTAGCCCGGATGTCCACCTTGTCTTCCAGTTTCTGTTTCCTGACTTCCTCCTGGAAGGCGGCTGTAACGGCTTTGCAGCCATGGGCCTGGCATCCGGTCCCGTTACATATGGTAATAACAGTTTTGTTCGGGTCCCTCTTTTTAATTATTGATTTTCTCAGGGCCTCCAGTTCGTTCGGGGATTTTAATTTTGCCACTGGACATCCTCCACTGATTAGTTATAGTCCTTGAGCACGGGAACAACCGCCTCCGGCGTCATTTCACCGTGATAGTCTTCACCGATGATGACCATGGGGCCGAGGGCGCAGGCACCGACGCAGTTGACCGTTTCCAGAGTGAATTTAAAGTCTTTCGTGGTCTCGCCTCTTTTAACTTTCAGTTCCTGCTCAATCTTCTCCAGGACCTTCACGGCGCCCCGGACATGGCAGGCCGTGCCCATGCAGACGTTAATCAGGTGGCGTCCTCTGGGTGTCAGGCTGAACGCCTTGTAAAAGGTGGCGACACTGTAGACCCGACTTAACGGGACGCCGAGACCCTGGCTGGTCTCCTGTAAGACCTCTTTGGGCAGGTACCCGACTTCCGCCTGGATGTCCTGCAGAATGTCCACCAGCAGCGATTTATCGTGCTGATGCTTTTGCAGTGCCTGTTTTGCTTTTGCTTTTAGCTCTTTTGGTGACATTGTTAGCCTTCTCCAATAGCTTTTGATATTCCAGTTCCACTCTTTCCTGTATCTGCTGAATAATATCATCGCTCAGATGGCGGAACCGGCCCTGTATTTTCAGATAGTCCTTCACCGGTCTGAGCTTGGGCAGGGTGATGCTCATTTTGTACTGGCTGTTTACCACCTCGTACAGAGGGAAAATCCCCGTCTGCACGGCCAGGCGTGACTGCCGGTTAACCGTATCCGTGGCGCTCCGCCAGCCGGTGGGGCATACCGAGAGGATGTGGACGTAAGCCGGTCCCGGCGTGTCAACGGCCTTGCGGACTTTCTCCATAAGGTCGAACGGGTACCCGTGAGTAGCGGTGGCCACATACGGTATGTTGTGGGCAGCGGCAATCTCAGGCATGTTCTTCTTCCAGCTGAATTGGCCGAAGCTCTTCTTGCCCACCGGTGAGGTGGTGGTGGCCGCGCCGAAAGGCGTCGCCGAAGACCTCTGGATGCCGGTATTCATGTAGGCTTCGTTATCGAAACATATATAGGTAAAATCGTGCCCTCTTTCCAGGGCTCCGGATATTGCCTGCAGGCCGATGTCGCTGGTGGCGCCGTCGCCGCCGATGGCAACCACTTTAGTGTTCTCCGGCAGCGGCACGCCCTTCCTCTTCATGGCTTTATAGCCTGCCTCGATGCCGGAAGCCACCGCCGCCGCGTTCTCGAACAGCGTATGTATCCAGGGCAGGTACCAGGAGGTAAGCGGTAGCTGCGAGGCGAAAATCTCCATGCAGCCGGTGGCGTTGACGACGATAACGTTATTATCGAGGGCTTTGAACGCCTGCCGCATCGCCAGGGCTTCGCCACAGCCGATGCAGGCACGGTGACCCGGCGCGAAATTCTCCTTTTTCTTGACAAGTCGAGGTACGTAAACCGCGTATTTTTCCATTATTCCCTCACCCCGTAAATCTCGTATTCGTTCTTGCTTCCTGTGCGGGCAATCTCGGTGCCTTTCTTGACCATGTCTTTGAAGCCGGCAACGGTAATATCCCGGCCGCCGAGTCCGCCCACGAAGCTGACAATCCTGGGTTTTTTCGCCTGGTCGTAAAAGGCTGCCTTGACCTCGGAAGCAAGCGGTCCGCCCGGCCCGCCGTAGGAGATGGCCCTGTCCAGCACGATGAGCACTTCGGTGTCCTTCAGGGCCTCGCGCAACTCCTCGAAGGGGAAAGGCCGCCACAGACGCAGCCTTACCTGCCCCACGTCCTGTCCTTCGTCTCTCATCTCGTCGATGGCTACCGAGGCCGTCTCGCCCACGCTCCCCATCGTCATCAGAACGACTTTGGCGCCGTCGCTGTGGTGCTTCTCGACTGGCGAGTACTTCCGCCCGAAGGCTTTTTCATATTTATCCCAGACCTCCATGATAACCTTTTTGGAAGCACATATATTCATTTCCTGCGCCCATTTTGTCTCGGTAAAGATAATCGGCGGGGCAAAGTCTCCCATAGCCACCGGCTTGTCCGGATTCAGCGGCAGGGGAAAATTATTAGGAGGCAGGAATTTATCTACTTCGCTCTGCTCCGGGAAGGTTATCGGCTCGATAACGTGCGTCAGGGTGAAACCGTCTAGGTGGACCATCACTGGTAGTAGCACGCGCCGGTCTTCGCCGATGCGGAAAGCACAGATAATATTATCAACACACTGCTGCCCGTTTTCCGCGACTATCTGTATCCAGCCGGTGTCCCTGACGGACATCAGGTCGGAATGGTCGCACCAGATACTCAGCGGTGCTGACAGCGCCCGATTGGCTACCGCCATGATGATGGGAAGCCGCATCGGCGCGGCGACATATACAACCTCGTTCATCAGTGCCAGCCCCTGACTGGCCGTGGCCGTAAAGGTACGGGCGCCGGCTGCCGCCGAACCGAGGCAGGCGCTCATGGCCGAGTGTTCCGATTCTACCGGTATGTATTCGGCGTCCAGTTCCCCGTTGGCTACCAGCTCGGCCAGGTGCTCGACGATGTGGGTCTGCGGGGTAATTGGGTAGGCCGCGACGACGTCCGGGTTGGCCAGCTTTACCGCATCCGCTATCGCAATGGAAACCTCAACACCTACTCGCGTGGCCATTATTCCACCTCCTCTACCATTGTTATCACTCTGGGCCAGCATTCCCTGGCGCAGATGCCGCACCCCTTGCAGTAGAACAGGTCGGCTTCAAAATACCCCTCCTCGTTCTCTCCGATGCATCCTTCCGGGCAATACAAAGCGCAGAGACCGCACTTGATGCATTTCTTGAAGTCGTAGGTCGGTCGCTGCGACCGCCAGGTCCCGCTCTCGTACTGCCGGGCGCTTCCCGGGTCGGCGATAATGGCGCCGATTTCCAGGTTTTTCCAGGTATATTCACTCTCGGATTTAGCCATTTATTGCTCCTCAACTACTACTTCTTCGTAGGCTGTTTCCATGGCTTTGATATTACGTTCTCCCAGCCTGCCGAAACGCTTTTCCAGCGGTGCATAGACTGATTCTTTCTTGACAATCCCCGTCGTCTTAATGACGGCCCCGAGCATGGTGGTATTGACGATGGGCACTCCCAGTGTCTCACGCGCGATTTTAATGGCGTTTACCGTGGCCACCGGGTATTTAATGCCGAACTCGGACTTTATTTCCTTAGCTGTTTTTCTGGTATTGATTACGACCCACCCGTCTTTTTTCAGGCCGGAAGTCACATTGACCTTATCAAGTAGACCCGGGTCAAGCACCACGACAACATCCGGTTCGGTAATATCCGCCCTGATTCTAACCGGAGCCTGGCTGTCTATTCTGTTAAAAGCCTGCACCGGCGCTCCCCGGCGCTCCGGTCCGAAGCTGGGGAAAGCCTGGGCATACTTGCCTTCGCTTATGGCCGCCTGCGCCATCAACTCGGTAGAGGTAACCGCGCCCTGTCCGCCGCGTCCGTGCCATCTGATTTCGATGAGGCTCTTTTCTTTCGTCATTATTAGCTCCACATACCAAAAACGCCCCTGGAGCGACTTGAACGCTCGCACCCGGCTTCGGAGGCCGGCGCTCTATCCACCTGAGCTACAGGGGCAACTATTAAAATGATACTATATAACGTAAAGCTTGCGCAACCTGTTTACATTGTTCAGGCGTAGCGCCAGATAAGCATCAGGTGGCTGATGCCCACGACTATAATCATGGGCGGCACTGCGTATTTCAGGAATCTGCCCCAGCTGATAGGGTAGCCCTCTTTGCTGGCCACCGCCGTGCCTACCACGTTGGCCGAAGCGCCGATGGGGGTAGCGTTGCCGCCGAGGTCGGTCCCCAGTGCCAGTGCCCAGGCGAGCGTCGGCAGGCTCATCGCCCCGACTACCGAGAGCTCCTTGATGACCGGAACCATGGTAGCCGCGAACGGTATATTGTCGACTATCGCCGAGGCGAAAGCGGAAATCCATAGTATGAACGGTATGGCAACGATTATTTGGCCACCAGATGCATCGCTGATGAATTTGGCAATTATCTCCAGGACACCGGTCTCTTCCAATCCGCCGACACAGACAAACAGTCCCAGGAAGAAAAGCAATGTCTGCCAGTTGACCGCTTTGAAAACGTGCGGCATGTCTTTGATATCCGTTGCCAGCGTCAGGCCGGCCGCGATAATGCCGATAAGAGCCATCGAAAGCCCGGTCTCGGCATGGGTCACGATAAGAAGTACTATCAGGATGAAGATGCCCGTATCTATCGTGAACAGGCGGCGGTCGGTTATAGCCGAACCGGGCAGGGGGCAAACCTTCATCATTTCGTCAGGGTCGGTCTTCTGCTTCAGACTTTTACGGAAGATGAAATAAAAATAGACGAGGGCAAAAGCCATGCACGTCCAGGCGATAATGCCGGTATTGGCAGCAAAGTCGAAGAAATTATAGCCGAGGGCGGTGCCGATGATGATATTGGGCGGGTCACCGCTCATGGTGGCGCTGCCGCCGGTGTTGGCGGCGAAAATTTCAGCCACTATCACTGGCACGGGGTCGAACTTGAAAAGTCGTGCTAGTTCAACGGTTACCAGGCTCAGGAAGAGCAGTACGGTGATACTGTCGATGAACATGGATAAAAACCCGGAGATAAACATGAATAACAGCAGCAGGGGTATCACCCGGCACCCTACCAGACGTGCCGCAAAAAGACATAGCCAGCGGAAAAACCCCACCCTCTCCATGCCGGCGACCATTACCATCATCCCGCCGATGAAGATGATGGTCTGCCAGTTCACGCCGTATGATTCTATATGAGCCTCTCCGGGTACCCAGAATTGCCACTGCCCCACCTGCTCCAGGTTCAGCACGTTCCAGGCCGATTCCGGGCTCTGCATAACTCCCAGAAAGACGACCAGTATCATAAGGGCCGCGCCGATAAGGGCCGGGATATAACGCGGTGCCTTATCGCTGATAATGACAGCGAGCATTATGACGAAGATGGCTATGGCCAGGATTTGGCTTAGTGATAACATTGAATTGAACGCAATCCAGGAACCAGATATGATATCCCATTTTAACAGGTATCATCCGTTACCGGCAAACGAGCGAGTTTATTAACCAGCATCTTTTCACCTATTGCCAGCGGGAGAAGATTAGCTTCACCCGCTCCACGATGAAGTTGGTGAGTAAGACGAGACATGGTGCTAAAGTGAACAAGGCCTGCGACACGGCAAGAACACCCTGCCATCGATTACTGGAAGCTGGTAGGCTTACGGAAGCCTACCAGCAGGAACCGGTAGCCACCTATCACTGGTTAAACCCGTTGCTGTTATTGAAGCAGGTAAACAGTAACCTGGAACAGTTATGGCAGCTGGCCTTACGCCCCGCCGGTTTGGGTAACCGGAATTATGAGGCAACAAGGAGGGCTTCGGTAACAGTTTAATTTGACGCAATACGGCCCTTATCAAGTAGTTCCAGTGCCGTGCGGGCGGCTTCCGTTTCGGCCAGCTTTTTACTCTTGCCTACACCATTGCCCATAATCTCGGCACCGACCTTCACCTCGACCGTAAACCTTTTATCATGGTCCGGACCCGACTCGTCCACCAGACGGTAGGCAGGCGTCAGCTGAAACCTGGCCTGCGACACCTCCTGCAACTTCGACTTGTAATCGACACCCGTGCCCTGACTGACTACCCTCTCCCATTCTTCACCGAGTAACCGGACAACCATGTCTCCGGTGGCAACCGCTCCCCGGTCGAGATAAACGGCGGCAATCACTGCCTCCAGAGCCCCCGCCAGGTTGGGTGTCTTATTCCGCCCCCCGCTGGCCTCCTCCCCCTTACCCATATAGAGAAAGTCGCCGAGCCTGATAGACCGTGCCACGCGGGCCAGGGTATCCCGGCGCACCAGGGCTGCCCGGCGCTTGGTCATTTTCCCCTCGGTGAAGTCGGGGGAATCCTGATACAGCTTATCGGCGACGATGAAGTCCAGGACGGCATCACCCAGGAACTCGAGCCTCTCGTTATGGCCGGAAACGCAGGCAGGATTCTCATTAACGTAGGAACTGTGAACTAGCGCCGTTTCCAGTAATGACAAGTGGTTGAACGTAACTCCCAGAATTTCTTGCAGGTCAGTTAAATGAGCCACAGGTAAGCATCCCCTCCCATGATAACAATAAACTGTCGCATTGATAGTGTCAAATCACAGGCTAATTGTTTTTCCCTATTCAAATTGCTATACTTTGACATATTGTACAGGCATCTACAAATGGTCTATACAGATACTGTGGTTCCAAAAGCTAGACCACAAATTCATAAATACTACCTTTTTTATGACTGATTAATTGCTTGAGGTGATTGCTATGCCTACTAAAGACAATGGCCGGGAAAGGAGGGTCAACCTCTGGGGCTGGATTCTTTTTCTGGTATGTGCTATTTTCTTTATACTATCGAGTCTGCAAAGCGGCAGTATTACGGGTCTTGTCGGTAGCATTATCTTTCTTGCTGGCTGCGTGGTCTTTATCATTCCAATAATGGCAAAAGGAAATAGAAGCGGAAACGGTTAATGCTGAGCCAGTGCTTACCTTATTCTTGCCACAGAAATAGCTGGATGCTATAATTTACCTGTCGCTGGGGAGTCGTCTAGTGGTAGGACAGCGGACTCTGGATCCGTCAGCGAAGGTTCGAATCCTTCCTCCCCAGCCAGACGTAATGAGTGGCGCATTCGTCTAGCGGTTAGGACACCTCCCTCTCAAGGAGGAGATCACCGGTTCAAATCCGGTATGCGCTACCAATTTAGGTAATAACGTCCCCGGATATGTTGTTTATAGACTATAGCTCTCCTCTCAATTGTCTCTCCACAATATTGTTGAGGTGTGACCTGCCCCCAGCTTGCCGGGGGTTATTCACTATGAGTCAATGCGGGCTATTGACAGGGTAATTGTTATGAGTTAAAATTACAGTAACCATCGACCGTTATGGCGGTGAGTTTAGAGCTAAGACCTTAACAAAAGAAGTCGCTTGGATCGGATACGACCGAGACGGCAAAAATGAGACCCAGGAAATTTTGCCCTCTCAATATATCTGAGAGGGTTTTTGTTTAAGAGGTATGATGCTCAAAGTAGGATTTATCGGAGCCGGAACCGTGGGTACTGCCTTGGCTGTACTGTTAAGCAGCAAGGGCTACCGATTCGTCGGCGCATCCCGTCGAACCCGGACTTCCGCCGTGAATAAGGCCGGTGTAGTCAGTAACCTGCGTATACTGGATAGCAACCAGGAAGTCGCGGATGCTGCCGAGCTCGTCTTTATTACCACTCCCGATGATGCTATCGCTACGGTGGCTTCTCAGGTGCGCTGGCACAGTGGGCAGAGTGTCATTCACTGCAGCGGCGCCGATTCTACCGATATTCTGGAGCCGGCCCGTAAATCCGGTGCCATGGTCGGCGGTTTTCATCCCCTCCAGACCTTTGCCGGGGTCGAGCAGGCCATAGAAAACATCCCCGGCTCGACATTCGGCATTGAGGCCGAGGAGCCGCTGCTGACCATCCTCAAGGACATGGCTACAGCCCTGGAGGGACACTGGATAAAGCTGGAAGCAGGTGACAAGGTGGCTTACCACGCCGCGGCTGTGTTCGCCTGCAACTACCTGGTGACACTGGTCAAAATGGCCACCGACCTCTGGCAGACATTCTCCGTCCCCACCGACAAGGCTACCGAAGCTCTCCTCCCCTTAATCAAAGGCACCCTCCATAATATTGAGACCATCGGCATACCGCAATGCCTTACCGGGCCGATAGCCCGCGGCGATACCGGTACGGTCGATAAACACCTTAAAGCTCTGCACGAAAAGGCCCCGGCCCTGTTATTCGCTTATAAAGAGCTCGGCCTGCAGACCATTCCCATTGCTCTGGCCAAGGGTAAAATCGATGAAAAGCAAGCCAGCGAACTGGAAGCTGTGTTAAAAACAAACTGACGAAATACGTTCAGGGGGAAGACCAATGAGAACTATGCTGAAAAGTAAAATCCACCGGGCCACGGTTACCGACGCCAACATCGATTACGAGGGCAGCATCACCATCGACAAGAAGCTCATGGAAGCGGCCGATATCATCCCCTACGAGCAGGTCCATGTGCTCAACATCAGCAACGGCGCCCGTTTCACCACCTATGCCATTGAAGGCGAAGAAGACAGCGGTGAAATCTGCCTGAACGGGGCCGCCGCCCGATTGGCCGTCAGGGGCGACCTCGTCATCATATTGACCTACACTAATATCCCTGAAGCGGAGACGAAGAACTACAGGCCAAAGGTAGTGTATGTCGATAAGAAAAACGCCATCGTCACCAGGCTGGACGAGAAAATCTTCACCTAAGGAGCTGCCATGCGGGTTACGATTAATCAGATAAAAGAGATGAAGCAAAAGGGTGAGAAGATAGTTATGCTCACCTCCTATGATTACTCCACAGCCAAACTGGTTGAAGATGTCGGCATACCGATGATACTGGTCGGGGATAGCCTGGGTATGGTGGTTCTGGGCTACGAAACACCGATACCGGTGACCATGGACGTGATGATTCATCACACCAAAGCCGTGGTCAGAGGCACCAGCCAGGCACTGATAGTCGGCGATATGCCGTTTATGACCTACCATGTAAGTGTCGAAGACGCTATGCGTAACGCTGCCCGCTTCATACAGGAAGCCGGCGCCCAGGCAGTCAAGCTGGAAGGCGGTGTCACCGTCGCCGACAAGGTGAAGAGAATTGTCGACTGCGGCATCCCGGTGATGGGCCACCTGGGGCTGACGCCGCAATCGGTCTATCAACTGGGAGGTCTCAAGGTGCAGGCCAGGTCTGCTGAGGGGGCGAAAAAATTGATTGAGGATGCGCAGGCTCTGGAACAGGCCGGCGTCTTCTCCATAGTTCTGGAGGCTGTCCCCTACAAACTTGCCGGGCTGGTTACTCAAAAGGTGAGTGTTCCCACCATCGGCATCGGCGCCGGGCCTTACTGCGACGGACAGGTGCAAATTATCAACGATATACTGGGGTCGTTCACCGAATTCGTACCCAAGCACGCCAAGCAATACGCCAAGCTGGCTGATATTATGTCAAGCGCGATTACCGAGTACTACAACGAAGTGAAATCCGGCGCATTCCCCACCGAAAAGCACAGTTTTATTATTGACGAAGCAGTGCTGGCTGAGCTTGATAAATAGTTTCTCGCCTGATTTGTAATTCCCCTGCCCTATCCTGTACAGTCATAACGTATGAAGGTCGTGGAAACAATAGCCGAGATGCGGCAGGTACGTAAGGAGCTCGAGGAGCCTGTCGGCTTCGTCCCGACGATGGGCTTTCTCCACGAAGGGCACCTGTCGCTGGTCCGGCAGGCCAGAGCCGAGAATGCCTCGGTGGTGGTCAGTATTTTCGTCAATCCCACCCAGTTCGGCCCCAGGGAAGACTTTAAAAACTATCCGCGCGACACCAAGCGAGACCTGGCGGTGCTGGAGCCGATTACCGATTTCGTCTTTATGCCCGCGACTGACGGGATGTACCCCGAGAATTGCGATACGCGTGTGGAGGTCGGCGCGATTACGGAGAGGCTGGAGGGGGCTGCCCGACCCGGCCACTTCCGCGGCGTGAGCACCGTCGTCGCCAAGCTGTTCAATATTGTCCAGCCGACCAGAGCTTACTTCGGGCAGAAGGACGCCCAGCAGTTACTGGTTATTAAAAAGATGGCCGCCGACCTCGATATGGACCTGGAGGTGGTGGCCTGTCCCACGGTACGCGAGCCCGACGGCCTGGCGATGAGCAGTCGCAATACCTACCTTAATGATAGGCAGCGGCAGGCGGCCACCGTCCTCTACCGGACGCTGGCACTGGCCCAGGAACGCTGGTCACAGGGGGAAAAGGACGCCGGGGCCATACGCCGCGAGATGACCGAGCTTATCAAAAAAGAGCCGCTGGCCGATATCAAGTACATCAGTATCGCCGATGCCGGGACGCTGAAAGAAGTTTTCCACAGGATTAAGCCTCCGGCGCTGGTGTCCCTGGCGGTGAAAATCGGCAAGACGCGGCTGATAGATAACGTGGTGCTTGAATAGAGCAGCGGACTGAAAATCCCCTCCCCTCCCTCCATTCTGAGATATCTATTCCCACCCAGGCCTGCTTACACTAAAGCTTCAGCGGAGGTAAACCGCCCAGTATCATCTGCGGCTTATCACGTAAGACGATGCTCCTCCCCCAAGGGTGAGGTTGACGAATGCTCTACGTAAATATTCTTGACTACGACCCAAATCTAAAGTAAAATATAGCTGTTCGCCGAGGTAGCTCAGATGGTAGAGCAGCGGACTGAAAATCCGCGTGTCCCCAGTTCGATTCTGGGCCTCGGCACCACGACTAAAGCGGGCGGAAGTAGTTCAGCGGTAGAACGTCTCCTTGCCAAGGAGAAGATCGCGAGTTCGAATCTCGTCTTCCGCTCCATTTTATTAAGGGGTGTTTAAGAGGGGCGCAAGCCCCTCTTTTTATTTTCCCCCTCTCCTTTGACACCTCCTAAGGCGAGGCCTGCCTGCGCGTAGCCGCTTCGGCGAAGGCAGGGGGGATACAGGGGGTGAGGTAGAAACGGATTGCTTCGCTACGCTCGCAATGACATTCGGGGACACAGGGGTTCACCCAGAAGGGGTGAGGTAGAAGCGGATTGCTTCGCGGAGTTTATCCTGAGCGTAGCGTGAGGACTCGCAATGACGATATGGAAAAGCTGGATTCCCGCCGGAGTTTACCCCGTACGCCGATACGGGGCCAGAATGACAATATGGAAAGCGGGAATGACGGTTATTTATCCCACCTCTCTATTTCCACCAGGCACGAGTTCGGAGCCATGCCGGGGGCGTTCTTTGATAGCACCCTTTCCGGCGTAAGGATATTGACACACCCGCCCCTGTCGATGCTTTCCGGATTACCCGGCTCCAGGGGGTCGTACTTGCCGGAACCGTAGTACGAGTGCACCACCCCCGGTCTCATCCTCTCCGTAACCTCGGCGATGCAGAGCACGGCGCCGCGGTCGTTATGAATCTTGACGATATCGCCGCTATTGATGCCCCTGGAGATAGCGTCCGAGGGATGAATACGCACCGGGTGCCAGTAATAGCCGTCCTTCAGGACGCGGTGTCCCGGTATCTCTCTCAGCCACGATGTATTGGCGTCATAATGTGTGTGGAATGAGTACCTGGGGTGGGGACTGATAAGCTGGAGGGGGTATTTCTTCACCAGCTCCGAGTTATAGCCCTCCCAGCTGGGGATATAGCGGGGGAGGGGTGGCCTCTCTTCATCGTCGGGGAGATGTTCCAGCAGGCTCTGAGAAACGAATTCTATCTTACCGCTGTACGTACCCAGTTCCTTACCCTTTTCCGTATTTCTCTTGGGGTTAAAGTGGTCGGGCGTATCGCACTCCCGGCCGTCGTAGAACCAGCGCAGGCCGGGCGTCGGCTGGTAGTCCTCCGGCATGGGTACGATGAAATACCCCTTCTTCTTCAAGTCTTCAAAGGACAGGTATTGCGGAAGGGAGGAGTGGTTGAAAACCTTCTCTATCCAGTCCTCATCGGAGTTGCCCTCGGTAAATTTTTCTTTGATACCTAATCTTTCGGCGAGTTCCGTGAATATCTGGTAGTCGGACTTCGACTCGTATAATGGCTCGATGCACTTTTGCTGGTAGACGATGACCCGGTGGTTGCAGGCATTGGAGCCGTGATGGGTATAGCCGCCGGTATTGGCCCACTCGCCGATATCGTAACGCTCGAAGTTGGTGCAGGCCGGCAGGATGATATCGGCCAGTCCCGTCTCCGTGCACCACCAGCAGTCCTGGTTGACGACGAATTCAAGCTTGGGACTCTGGTACATTTTCACAAAGCGATTGGTGCCGGTCATCGTGCCGAGGAACGAGCCGCCGTAACGATAGAACATCTTGACCTCGGAGTAGCCGGGAGCCGGATAGGTATACGGGACGAACTGCTGCTCTAATGACTGTCCGCAGAAGGTCTCGCCGAGCCAATGGATGGGTGGATTAAGGATAGCCTCCGGGATGAGCAGACGGTAGATGCGCTGTTTTACCGGGTTCTCCGCCGGATTTTCGGCGAGTCCGTTCAGGAAATTCGGCCCGAAGGAGCTGTAGCCCGGAAAATCAAAGTCGGCGTTATAGGGCGGGCCCATGGTCGTGCCCCAGATATTGACGCCCGGCTTGCCAAGTCCCTGCATCGCCTGCAAGAGCACCATCAGACGGGTCCATTCCGTGCCGTAGGCCTGGCGGCAGGTGCCGGACTCACCACCCCGCGAACCGGCTGCCAGCATCGTCCGACCGGATGCCCATTCCCGCGCCAGACTCTTGATGGTATAGGCAGGGACGTCAGAAATTTCCGCCGCCCATTCCGGCGTCCGGGCGATGCCATCACCCTCTCCCAGGATATGCTTTTTAAATTCGTCAAAGCCGACCGTATGCGTGGCCACGTAGTCTTTATCGTAGGTGCCTTCGGTAAGCCACACGTAGGCGATGGCTTCCGCCATGGCGGCATCGGTGCCGGGGCGTGGCGCAATCCACTTGTCCGCCAGGATGGTGGCGGTATAGTTGCAGAACGGGTCGATAAAAATCTGTTTCTTTCCCAGGTCTCTTAACCAGTAGCGCCAGACGACCGATTCCTGCCCGCCGTAGATGCCGCGCGTCGAATCGGGGTCGTTGCCCCAGTGCACCACGAGGTCGGTACTCTTCAGGGCGTCCTCCAGAAGGTCGTACTGCTCCGGCATGCCGAGTCGCCAGAAGAATCCGTAGGCATGTGTCGCCCCCCAGTGCCACCCTTCCCAGCTGTCGGGGTTGTCTAGGATATCGGTGAAGCCAATCATGTTGAAGAACCGCGCCCATGTTGACGTTCGGTAGCCCACGTTACCCCAGTTATGGTGTGAGGAAGCCCGGGACATGACGGCTTCTGGACCGTAGGTCTCCCTGATTCTCTTCATCTCACCGGCGACGATGTCCAGAGCAGTATCCCATCTGATGCGCCTGTACTTCGACTTCCCCCGGTTTTCCGGGTTACGTTTGCCGTCGGGGTTGAAATCCTCTCTTATAAGGGGGTACTTAATACGTGCATCGGAATATATCCGCGCCTTCTCGGCGGTGGTGAACGGAGACACACAGGCCTTCCTCAGTGGCGTAAATTTTCGGCCGTCGGCATCGATAGTCCATGAGGCCGCGTCGTTATCCGTCAGGACGAGGGGGCGGACACGGACTATTTTACCGTCACGGACATGAACCTGTACCGGGCCACCGTTGGTAAGATTGGTAAAAATCTTATCCAAGATGAATTATCACCCTTTCATTGATTGTGTTATGCTATATTGGAAGTATAATAAATAAATACGCTGATATCAAATTGGAGATACAGGTATGAAAGAGACGAAGCTTCTCAGCTGGAATGTCAACGGCATCAGGGCTATCAGGGGGAAAGGCTTTCTGGAATGGTTACAGAGCGAATCTCCGGATGGTCTTTGTCTCCAGGAAACCAAAGCGCAGCCCGAGCAGCTGGATGCCGACCTGAAAGAGCCGCCGGGCTATCATACCTTTTGGAACTATCCCGAGAGAAAGGGTTACAGCGGCGTGGCTGTCTTTACGAAAGAGAAACCGCTGGATGTTCGGTACGACTTTGGCAATAGCGGTCTCGACATTGAGGGAAGGGTTATCGTCGCCGAGTACCCCGAGTTTACCCTCTTCGACATCTATTTTCCCAATGGCAAGTCGGGCCCAGAGCGCCTGAACTACAAGATGACCTTCTATGAAACCTTTCTGAAATACGCCGACTCCCTGAAAGACGCCGGCAAGAAGCTGGTTATCTGCGGCGATGTCAATACCGCCCATAACGAAATAGACCTTGCCCGCCCTAAAGAAAATTCTAAAATCTCCGGCTTCCTGCCCGAAGAGAGGGCCTGGATTGATAAGTTCCTCGACCACGGCTACGTGGATACCTTCCGCCACTTCAACAAAGAGCCGAATCAATATACCTGGTGGGACATGAAGTCCGGGGCGCGGGCAAGGAACGTAGGCTGGCGGCTGGACTACTTTTTCGTCAGCGAAAACCTGCTGCCGTCGGTTAAGCAGGCCTTTATCCTGCCCGAGGTCATGGGCTCCGACCACTGTCCGGTGGGCATCGTCCTGAAGACGGGTTAGTTTAGCTCTTAATCTTCCAGCCCCCTGATGACGTCATGGAAGTCGGTAAATGGCGTGCACTTGAGGTTTTCTTCACGGCACCTATCGAGCAGGTCGCCGGTAGCGAAAACCTTTATGGCTCGTCTTGACGAGAAGATGTCTGAAATACCATTGCCTATGTAGATAATGCTATAGCCCTGTTTCTCCAGTAGTTCGGTATAGGCTTCCTTATAGCCGACCTCCATCTCGGTGCCGTCCGGGCCCAGGTATCTGACCTTCATGCCGTCGGGGCTGAAATGGTTCTCCGCCGCATGTACCTCGAGGCCGTTGACACCCAGTTTTTCCAGGATGGCCTCGATATAGAAAATCAGGCCGTTGCTGACGATGACGACTTTATAGTCTTTCCGGGAGCAGTAGTCCACCAGCTCGCGGAAGCCGGGGCGTATTTTCACCCGCTCACTACTAAGGACAAGGTCGGTCATGGTCTGCTGGTCGGCTTTCATCATGCCAAACGCCTTTTTGTTAAAAGTGCCGACTGGTATCCTGCCTTCTATATACTCCTTTAAGTATTCGCGCCACCGGGAGCCGACGTAAGTATCCAGCAGAAGAAAGCTCACGTCTTCCTCGGTTACCGTGCCATCGAAATCACATTGAAGGGCGATTTTCATAATTGGGCAAACTCCTTGTCGTATAGATTCCGCTTAATCCAATATATCGGATTGAGTCTGAGTCGGTCAAGCTGAGTCGGGTTCTGCTTGGAAAAACGAGGTGCCGATGTTAGAATGAACGCGGGAGGCTGCAATAAAATTGACGTGCTACTTTACAGGTACCTCCGGCTGGCACTACGATGACTGGCGCGGCAGGTTCTACCCCGGAAAGCTGCCCAGAGCGAAATGGCTGGAGTTCTATGCCCGTCATTTCACTACGTTGGAACTGAATAATTCTTTTTACCGGCTGCCCTCGGAGGCGGCCTATACCCGGTGGTATGATTCGTCGCCGCCCGATTTTACCTTTGCGGTGAAGGTTAGCCGGTTTATCACCCATATCAAGCGACTGAAAGACTGTGACGAGGCGCTTGATAACTTTATGTCAAGAGCCGCTATTCTGAAAGAGAAGCAGGGTCCCCTGCTCTACCAGCTGCCGCCCGGCCTGCACCGCGATGACAGTACACTGGCGGCGTTTCTGGAGAAGCTGCCGCGTGAATTGAAGCATGTTATCGAGTTCCGGCATGAATCGTGGCTGGTGGAGGAGGTCTTCGATATGCTGCGCCGGTATCATGTGGGGTTCTGTGTTTTCGATATGCCCAAGTTAGCCTGCCCCCTGCTGGCCACGGCCGGCTTCGCGTATATCCGGTTTCACGGTCGCGACAGCCTCTATTCCAGCTTTTACTCCGACGGAGAGCTGGCCGACTGGGCAAAAAGAATCGCCGAACTGGCACAGAATCTGGACTCGGTCTATATCTATTTCAACAATGATATTGAAGGTTTTGCTTTGAAGAATGCCGCGACCATTCGCGAATATCTTGAGAAAGGAAAGTGACTTTGAAACCTGTTAATTATAAGCTCCTGGTGGTGGATATCGACGGCACCCTGATAAACAAGGAAGGGAACGTCTCGTCGGAGAACTGCGAAGCCCTGGCTCTGGTGAAGGATTCCGGTATGCATGTTTCCCTCTGTACCGGGCGCTCGGTACAGTCAAGTTTACAGTATATTGACCAACTATCGCTGGATAACCAGCATATTTTCTTCGATGGTGCTCTGGTGAGCTGCGCCGACCTCGCCGAGCCGGTCTATATGCAAACTGTCAACAGTGAGATGGTAAAACAGATGGTTGAATACGCCCATACGCGTGACATCGACCTTGATTTTGCCTCGCTGACCCGGTATTTTTCCGAGCGTGAAACATGGTCGACGGATATCAAGCGTCGGTTTTTTAACATCGACACTGTTGTAGGTGATTTAACGGGGCTCTGGGAGCGGGAGGAGATAATCAGGGCCGACCTTGTGATTACCAACCCGCAGCAGGAAGCCAAGGCAGCGTTATTCGTGGACCATTTTATCGGGAAACTCCAGTTCACGCAGGCGCATAGTCCGCGTTTCCCCGATACTAATTTTATCAACGTGACCGCTTCGGGCATGTCCAAGGGTAAAGCCCTGGGGGCACTGGCCTCTCACCTGGGGATAACACTTGATGAGGTGGTGGCGGTGGGCGACTGGCTCAACGATATACCGCTGCTGACCGCGGCCGGACTGGGGATTGCCATGGGCAACGCACACGACGAGCTTAAGAAAGTTGCCGACCATGTTACTCTCGACGTGGAAGAGCACGGGCTGGCGGCGGCGATTAGAGAGTTTCTGGTGTAGACATCTAAGCGTGCAGCTCGATAATATCCCCGTCCTGCAAGACATGGTCGCGTTTCACCATAACGCCGTCGAACTTGCCGGAGCCCCAGATGCGGGCGTACTTCATCTTTTTAGCGAAGTCCTTGTGCACGGATGTGGCGGCGTCCTCCAGCGTGCCCCCCTTATCCAGTATGATGGGGTCGGTCATGTCCGGCCTGCCGCCGGGGGTCTTGGTGTAAATTCGGATAATATCGAGCATCTGGAAAATCTTCAGCCTTAGCTCGTCGATGCCCCGCCCGAGGGCGGAGATAGCGACCGCGGGTACTTGCCCGCCGTAACGACTCTGCAAAGCCCGGAAGTTTTCCCCGCTGTTATCCAGGTCTGACTTATTGCCCACTATCAACGCCTTCTTATAGTTCATGGGGGCATCTTCTTCAGTTAACTCTATGACTTTGCCGATTCCTATTCTCTTCTCGTTCAGCCCGGCAACCAGCGCTTCCGTCTGGGCTATCGGGTCCTGGCTCAGGTCGACCACCAGAAGCAGATTATCGGCTCGCCTGATGATATTCAACAGCCACCACTCCGGGGGTTGCTCGCCCCAGGGCGGCGTGTCAATCAGCTGTATCTGGATATTCTCGAAGGTCATCATCCCCGGCGTGGCATTTTGCGTGGTGAACGGGTAGGCGGCTACGGTCGGCGTGGCCTTGGTCAGGCTGGCCACGATTTGCGACTTGCCGGTGTTGGGCAGTCCGATGACCGCCACCTGGCCTGCCCCGGCTTTCTCTATCATCATGGATGCCCGCTGCGTGGCCGTCTTCTTGTCCAGCGACTGCGTCAGCTTGGCGATTTTCGTTCTAAGGTCGGCGCGGAGGTGGTCTGTCCCCTTGTGCTTGGGCATGACCGCCAGCATTTCCTCCAGGCAGGCAATCTTTTCCAGGGTGGTTTTCGCCATGCGGAAATTCTTTTCGGCGGCGAAATATGCGGGTGTCAGATTGGCCGGCATCTCTACAGGTACTCCTTTATCCTTTTCGCCTGCTCCTGCGTCATACCCGTGGCGGCGACGAGCTCTTCAACGGAGGCTTCCCTGATTCTCTGGACGGAGCCGAACTGCCGGAGCAGGGCGCTCTTGCGCCTGGGCCCGATGCCCGGAATGCCGTCCAGGGCCGAGGCGAATGTTTTCCGGCGGTGTACGGTGGTGAAGTAGCTTATGGCGAAGCGGTGCGCTTCGTCCCTGAGGCGCTGGAGAAGCTGGAGGCCGGGGGAGGACTTCAGTAAGACCACCGGCTCTTTACGCCGGGGGATAAAAATTTCTTCATTCTCCTTGGCCAGGCTGGCTACGGGGACATCCCTGCCTGTTTCCTGAATGACGGACATGGCTGTATTAAGCTGCCCTTTGCCCCCGTCGATGAGAACGAGGTCGGGCAGGATAGCCCAGGTATCCGGAGTGGAAGTCCCGCCTCTGAAACTGTGTTTGAATCGTCTCTGGAGTACCTCCTGAAGCATGGCGTAGTCGTTGGCGCCGGCTACCGTCTTTATCTTGAAACGGCGGTAGTGTGCCGGTCTGGGTTTGCCTTTCTCAAAGACGACCATGCTGCCCACCGCCGAACTGCCCTGGATATTGGAGATATCGTAAGCCTCCATACGCAGCGGCGGACTCTTTAATTTCAGCTCCCTCTCAATCTCGGCCAGAGCGTCATCCAGCGACGTGGACGCGGTTATCTCTTTAATCTTGAGCTGCTCCAGGCCCTGACGGGCATTTTCCGCGGCAATGTCTATCAGTTGTTTTTTTATGCCGCGACGGGGCACCTGAATCTCAACCCCGGCGCCCCGCCTGCCTTTCAGCCACTCTTTGATAATCGGTCTGTCTTCCACCGGGTACTGGAGCAGCAGCAGCGGTGGAATCTGGGGGCAGGACGAGTAATATTGCTTGATAAAGCTGGTCATGATTTGCCGCGGCTCTTCCTGGCGTGTCCCCTGAAGGAGGAAGCTTTCCCGACCGGTTAGTTTGTTGCCGCGTATGAACAATACCTGGACGTAAGCCTGGTCTCCGTTCTGGACGAAGGCGATGATATCCTGCTCTCCCCTGATGACGGCGGCAATCTTCTCGCCCTCGATGACTTCCTGTATCGCCTGAATCTGGTCTCTCAATAGAGCCGCCTTTTCATAGTCCGTAGCCTTGGCGGCCTGGTTCATCCTGGCTTTAAGCTCACGGGCCACCTTTTCCTGTTTACCTTCGAGGAAAAGAATAACCTCTTTGATTACCTGGGCGTATTCCTGGCGACTCACGGCGCCGATGCACGGGGCCAGGCAGTGTCCCAGGTGATATTCTAGGCAGGGCCGGGGGGCCTTGCCGGTGATGGTCTTGGAACAGATGCGAAAAGGAAAGATGTTTTGCAGGAAACGGAGAGTCTGTTTCACCGATTTGGAATTGGCGAAGGGGCCGAAGTACCGCCCGCCGTCCTGTTCAAAACGGCGTGTCACATATACCCTGGGCCATTCTTCGTTGGCGGCTATCTTCAGGTAAGGGAAGGTCTTGTCGTCCTTGAGGCTGACGTTGTAGCGGGGGTGGTATTGCTTGATGAAGTTCATCTCCATAATCAGAGCTTCCTGTTCTGAACTGGCGACATAGAAGTCGATATCGGCCACGCGTGACACCATTTTTTGTAACTTGGGTGTCAGCTTCCGGGTGGACTGGAAGTACGACCTGACGCGGTGGTGGAGATTGACGGCTTTCCCCACATACAGGATAACACCCGAAGCGTCTCTCATAAGATAGACGCCGGGACGGTGCGGTAATCGTTTCAACTGTTCTTCTATCAGGCTGCTGGCCACCTTTACTCCCTGGGTATCACCCGTAATTATTCTAGCACAGGTATTTTAAAGAGCAAAGTGGTACGGTGGAGTTGCAGTTGAAAATATCAGGGGAAGATGGCAAAGCCGATTGTCACCTGTGTAACATTACAGGCTGAAAATACTGGCTATATATTGTGAGTATCCGTTCAGTCTAGCTTGATTAAGCCCTGCTTGATGGCCACCACCACGGCTTCCGTGCGGGCATTGGCGTTCAGTTTACGCAGGATGGAGGTAACATGATTCTTGATGGTCTGCTCGCTGATACCGAGCTCGGCGGCAATTTGCTTATTAAGGTAGCCCTGGGCGATGTACTGCAGTATTTCTATCTCCCGGGGCGTAAGCGGCGATATAACGGTTTCGGACTCGCTCCTCCAGGAAAGCTCCTGAAACTGCTGTAATACGTGCTCGGCTACTTTGGGTCGTGTCGTCAGGCTGTCATTTATCGGGTGTTCACCTTTAGCGACGCGCCTGACGGTCTCAATCAGCTGTTCTGCGGTAATTTCCTTGCTCAGATAGGCCACCGCCTGAGCCTTGAGCACCTGGAATAGCTGGTTATCCTCCGGGTTGGAGGTAAGCATAATGACGCCGATATTGGGCGAGCGTTGCTTTATCTTGCGGCCCAGTTCCAGGCCGATATCCGACGGGCCATCGAGGTCCACTAAGGCGACATCCGGCGGGAGGTTATCAATGGCTTTGAGCACTTCGCTGTTCAGGCTGGTAGTACCGACAATAATAATGTCCTCGGTATCTGAAAATGTGGTCTCTACTGCCTGCTGAAATAGCGATTGCTGACTGATTACAAATACCTGTATCTTGTTGTTCTTATTGTTATTCATAGCTCCTGCTTTGGTTCGGGCCTGGGTAGGATGGCCCAAACGGGTTTTTACCTCCTCGCCTTTTTTCTAGCGCCATTAATAGTCTTTTCAAAATCGGAAATGAACTGCTCGACCAGGTAAGGGTCAAACTGCTTGCCGGCGTACCGTTTGAGTTCCTCTATAGCCTGTTCGTGGGTCAGGGTTTCAGAGTAGGACCTTTCGGAAGTCATCGCGGCAACGGCATCGGCAATAGCCAGAATGCGTGCTTCCAGGGGTATATCATTACCCTTTAAACCATCGGGATAACCGCTCCCGTCATACCATTCGTGGTGGTGTAAAATACCTTCCACACAGAGAGATAATTGAGGTATCCGACTGGCAATTGCGGCCCCCAGCTGCGGGTGAGTTTTAACTATCTTCCACTCTTCGGCGGTCAATTTACCCGGCTTGTTTAATATCTCATCACTGATAGATATCTTGCCGATATCATGCAGTAAAGCGCAGGCCTCCAGCCTGGACATTTCGGTGGTATCCAGCTTGAGAGCCTTGCCCAGGGCCAGACAATAATCGGTTACCCTCTTTGAGTGATTGTGCGTAAAATAGCTCTTAGAGTCTGCGGTTTCTGATAATGCATGAACAACGCTTAAAATCTTGCTGTCTATGTGATTCTCTGTATCCAGAATCGACTCGGTGAGCTGCAGAGGCGTCAGAGAACCTGAAGCGTAGTAACTCCGGTTGCCACCATCTCGTTTAGCGCGGTAAAGAGTGACGTCGGCGGCAGCGATAATATCGGTGTGGCTTATGCCGTCATCCGGCCAGCTTGCCAGGCCGATACTGGCAGTAACGGCAATTTTCCCGGCATTTGCATCTTTGGCAATTTTCTTGCGGACTCGCTCGGTTACCTGGAGGGCGTCATCAACAGTGGTCTGTGGCAGAAGGATAGCAAATTCATCACCGCCGTAGCGGAAAGCGTGGTCAGCGTTCCTGATAGCGCCTTTAATAATATTGCCGATTTGCCTCAGGAGTTTATCGCCGGAGAGGTGCCCGTAGTTGTCGTTATATGCCTTAAACGAGTCGAGGTCAAGGATGGCTAATGAGAAGACGCCGCCGTAGCGGGAGTGCCGGCTGATTTCACTGTCAATCATCTCGTCCAGAGAGCGGCGATTTAACAGTCTGGTGAGTTCGTCAACACGGGCTTTCTGTTCGGCTTGTGCGTAGAGCTGGGCGTTCTCCATCGGCATGGCAATCTGCGAAGCAAGCTGCTCCAGTAGTTTCATATGCTGCTTACTGTAGGCATTCGGGTTTTTACTGGCCACGATGAAACTGCCGATGACCTTGCCTTTGGCTGACATCGGCAGGTAGACCATGGTGCGTAATCCCTGTTTATAAAAATTCTCCCCGGTCTGGAAGTACCTTTCCTTTGACAGGTCTGGCTCAACGAATGCCCTTTTCTGGGTAATCACCCATCCCGTACCGCTTCCTTCCATCGGTATTCTTTCGCCCACCTGGTAGGCCGAACCTTCGGTGGAGGATAATGCCACACAGCAAAGGTCGGATTCTTCAATAAGAACAATTGATGCCCAGTGAACGTCAATTACAGTCTTCAGTTCTTCAATAAAGCTGCCGAATGTTTCTTGAATATCCAGGCTTGAGGATAAGATGGAACTGGATTTATTGATTACCGATAGTTCTTCCTCGCGTTCCCTGAGCTGCTCACGGAGGTATTCCTTCTCCAGGCTCACCGCTACCCTGCTGGTGGCATCCTCTGCTATGTTGAGGTCCTCGAGAGAATACCGGCCGGACTGCTTTTTCCCCAAGACCAGAATGGCTATCAACCGGTCACGGCTTATCAGCGGCATGAAGAGTTCTATCTCTTTTGAGGCTATCTCTTCCTTTTCCTGCGGCCACAGACCCAGAAAGTCGGGAAGTATGGTCAAATTCTCCCTGGGCAACGACTTTTGTTCTCTTTCCAGGTACCTGATAATAGGATTACCTGCCCTCAGTTTTAGAGTAGCTAAATGGCTATTCTTATCTTTAGGCTCGACAAACTGGGTAGTGAAATCCTCGGTGCCGGCTTCAGGGAAAAGCAGGCATGCCTGTTTGATGTTAATTGCTTTAATGAGCAATGCCAGCAATTCACGCCCCTGCTCCTTCAGACTAAAAACGTTGTGTATTTTATTGGTGAATTCATTAAGTTTCTTATGGTAATCATAGCTTGAACCCTGGAATGCCCGGCTCATAATTTCAAAGAAATAGCCGCGCACTTTAAAGATGAAGATGGCGACAACAAGGCCAACCAGAGTAGCCACGAATGAAGCTATCAGGTCCAGTTCAAAATCAAAAACGGCATGCATGACCACGATTAAAAGCCAGAAGCTGAGGATTCCGATAATCCCCAGGCCCAGCCAGGCTGTACCCTGCCGTAAGACGAGCCTGATGTCCACCAGCCGGTGCCTGATGACGGCATAACTGAGAATAAAGGCATTGATGATATTACCAATATGAGCGATTGGATATTCCCTGCCGAAGGGCAGGATGGCAGCAAAGGTAAATACAGTCAGAGTACCAAGGCCTAACAACAGGGAAATGATTTGATTATAAAGTACCGGATTATCCAGAGTCTTTAGCCTTTTCCAGAATATATATACACTCCGGGACAATATAGCACAGAGGGGAATACCAATGAAAATGATTTCCTTACCATAAATAGGATTAATACTATCACCGGTGATGACAACTCTTTCAGGTAAATATCCGAAGGCCGTCAAAGCGATAACTATGGCTAACGAAGCATAAGGCAACATTAACCAGCGCCCTTGATTCGGAGCATAGAAAGAAGAAACAAAGCAGTGGAATTGCGCTGCCATCAGCATGTAAAGAATTACAATGATTCTGCCAATAAGCAAGCTATGTTCTGGAAAAGTAAAGCTGCGCCAAAAATAGTCGGTCAGACTCCACATCATGGCCGGGATGAGGAACAATACGAACAAAGTATGGCGCCTCTGCCACGGCCGGCTGTTGGCGACGGTGAGCAGCAGAGGTATATAAGCTATTATAGCTATTAAAGGAAATAAGGCATATATATTCATATACTGGGAATTATCAGGCCAAAAGTGACAACTGTCAAGGGGTAACTAAAGTAGGCAAACCAAGGTAAGGGAGACTAAAGTACTATAATTATACAGGCTTATACAGCTGTTTTTCTCTCTTCGGTTTCAGCTTCAACCTTTTCCTTAGTTCCAGGTTTATTCACCACAATAATCTCTTCTGTTTCAGTTAGCAGCAACGAAAGCATCTTGTCTGTGGGATTAACGTGGGGAGGCTTAAGATGAGCCAATTCTGCGCCTTCAGCTCGCCTCTGAGCAGTGTAATTAGCAAAAGTGCTACTCGGTAATAAGGTAACCTTTACCTTGAAATCAACTATATCCGCTGGGTCATCGTGAAATGTCGACCTAGTATGGGCTTCCTCATTTGATTTCATAATATCGTTGTAGACAGCCTCTGCTATATCCGCCTCTCTGGCCTGAAAACCATCTTTAAGTTCAATATAGAGATTCAGCTTCGAATCCCCGGTTTCTCTATAAGCTGTCCAATCCTCATAGGTAATCCCTGTATTTTCTACCGCCTGCCAGATTGTCTTCTCCGAGACACGGACGACACCAAAATCAATAATGTCGTCAGCTCGCCCAACGAAGACCATCTGAGGAATATGAATGCCCAGCCTCTCGTTTTGCAGGGAAGTTATCATGACCATATCCCCGGGCCGGTATCTTACCATGGCGCCACCGTGGAAGTTGGTAACCACAATCTCGTACTCTTTACCTTCCTCCAGTTCGTCAAGTAACAATGTCTCTGGATGGTAACTGCGGTCCATCTGCCACTTGAGATTTTCTTCCTCCGGTATGAACTCCAGGAAGTTGAGATTGGGGACAAAGGTCATGCTGCCGTAATCCCATGTCTGAGTCGCCAGGATGCCGCATTCGGTAGCGGCGTATACATCCAGGGGATACCTGCCCCAGAGTTCCTTTATCTTATCTTTGTAAGCCCAGCTATCGAGGCCGCCGCTCATGATTCCCTTGATAGACCACAGGTCCCTGGGAAGCATCGGGCGCTTGGCCAGTTTGCTCCTGACCATGCCTTTAATCAGGCGGAACATAGCTCTTGGTTTAAAAAGCAAGGGGATAACGGCAGTTTTACTTGAAGATTGGCTGAACCTGTTACCCACGGTAACCAGAACCAGAGACAGGCCGAAGAAGTAATCGAATCCCTGGGAAAGGGCCTGCTTGAAACCCTGGCTTATCCTTTCCTCGAAAGACAGGCCTTCCGCTTCTTCAAGTGGTGGTAGATATCTTTGAGGAGTTTGTTTCCCCATCATGCAAGCCATGGCACCTGACATATAGGGTCTGGGAGCTATCGCATATACGATCTTGGCACAACCCGAAAGATTAGATGTATCTCCCCTGCCACTACAACTGGAAAGCATGCCTATCCCATACATCACTATACTCAATTCTTGAGAAAACTCTGGCGTTATCGGCACCCATTTACAGGAATATTCCCCAGACTTACCCGAAGTACGTACCCAACTCTCAGGCTTTACTGGCAATACGTCTTCTATCTTCTCGAGGAGCTCGGGGCAATAGTCTTTATAAGTGGTTAATGGCACAACCTGTCTGAATTCTTCGACTGTATTTGGCCTGGCCCCGCGCATGACTTTTTCGCCGAGGGGACAGTTGTTAAGTAACTCCAATTGCTGTAACAGGAGACGTTCCTGTATTTCCATGAACTCACTGACATTAAGGTCGAGAAATCCGCAGCACATCTGCCACAGCTCTTCATCTCTACCCTGGCGTAGCAGGTCTATCGCTTTCGGCATATACCACCTCTCAAGCAATCCCGTTATTCTGAGTGAACTGGAAGCTATAAGAAAAGCCTAAGGTATAACGGGTAGCTTGGGAAGTGATTATGTTCTAGAACATAGTTCTATTACATTGGGGGTTTAACCGTAGAGGTGAGGTTCTGGCGATAGCTGGTTTGAAAGACCGGACTATGACTCTTTGGCTTCTTCGTCAGGGCTATCGAACGATTCCAGTTGCTGGTTTAGCTCCTGGATATCTGTGCCTGCCTGTCCCTGGCCCATGACCATGCCGTAACTGACGAAGAACTGGAGGAAATTATGGAGGAGCCCTATCATCTGGCGGGAAAAAATATGGAACTCCTCTCTGGATATATATCCTTTCTCGTGTTGCTCTTCCTTTTTTAACTGGCACTGAATGAGGTAGTTGACGAACTCGGTACGATTCATCTCGCCGCGGTTTTCGTCTACCTGCTTGACGACGTCCTCTTTTACTACCATAATTAAATCGTCTTCATCTAGCAACAGGGTTCTTTTCATCGATGTCTTAAAACCTCAAGAGTAGCCTCAAAGCGGCCCATTTATTTTTATTATCATTGTTAGTGTATCACTGAGTCATAAAATTACGTATAAAATTAATAAAATATTCATAAAATTTTGCTTAAGGTTTCATTAAGCCAGAGAGGTGAACGACTCTGTAAGTAAGGGGATAACGCAAAAATTAACCCGAAGGCTTCATATGCCCCCGGGCTATTTCAAAGAGGAAATAGACTTGATATCAGCTTTCGCTGTTGGCGGATTCCAGCATTTCCATCAGGGTATCGATGGCTTTAAGCAATTTAAGGCCGCTATCCGTTACCTGATAAGCCACCATGGTATTGTCCATGTTTACCTTATTAATAAAACCCTGATTCACAAGGTATTCAAGGTATTTCTGTATCTGGCTATAGCTCATGTTGGCGGTATACATTATTTCCGTCTTGCCGGCGCCGTTTTCGCCGACTCTCAGCATATCGGCGATTATCTCGATGTTGGAACGGCGCTGACCCACGGTTGGGCGTTGCCCGGTTTCGCTGCCCAGCGCTTGTTTGCCATTTAGTCCTATGTTCATACAGGACTATTGTACTGCCCGAATGGGGCACTGTCAATACAAATATATAAATATATAGAAATTGTTCAATAATGTCATTCTCGGGCTTGACCCGAGAATCCAGACCCGTTTACCCCACCGCCTAGATTCTTCGCTTCGCTCAGAATGACAGCGTGGAGATGCTGGATTCCCGCCGGAGTTTACCCCGTACGCCGATACGGGGCGGGAATGACAGTGTGGGAATACTGGATTCCAGCTATCATATCAAGTTAGGAGAGAAATTAGAAGAAACTCAGGTACCAGTTGAAGATGTCATTTCCCCATAACAGGGTTATTATTGGGCCGATGGCCAGGAAAGTTCCGTAGGAGATGACGTCTTTTCTTCCTTTGAGTCTCAACAGTAGCAGCACAATCGCCACCAGGCCGCCGAGCAATATCCCTGTTAGCAGGGCGACGATTACGAGAGGTAAACCGGTAGCGAGGCCAATCAGGCCGGCCAGCTTGACGTCGCCCATGCCCATACCTTTCGGGTTAATAAGAAATACTATCAGGAAAAAGACGAAGCCGATAGCGCCGCCGATAACTCCACTCAGGATACTGGGTTGCGGTATAAATCCCAGGTTGCCCAGGATACCCGGCTCCGGTAACAGTGAATCGACGGCGAGGATAACCAGAGCCACGATGGCGGCCGGGTAGGTTACCTTATTTAATATTAACTGGTGTTCCCAGTCGATGAAGATTATCACCAGGAACACACAGCTCCAGAAAGCGGTAAGGGCGAATTGAGCGCTCAGGCCGAAGCGCCAGAAAGCCAGGAAAAAGAGGACACCGCTTATCAATTCTACAAGTAAAATCCGGCGGGGAATCTGTGCCCGGCAATAACGGCAGTGCCCGCGCAGCCACAAATAGCTTACTAACGGAATAAGGTCCTTCAGCGAAAGCCGGTGCTGGCAGGCCTCACAGTGAGAAGGCGGATAAACCAGCGACTTGCGCAACGGCAGGCGGTCGATGCAGACATTTAAAAAACTGCCGATAGCGATGCCGAGCAGGGTGAAGATAACGGTCAGCAAGATTGTCATGATATTGTTAATAAACTCCTTCTGTCATTGCGAGGGCGGAGCCCGAAGCAATCCCAAACTATACTCTATGCCTTACTGAGGGATTGCTTCGCTACGCTCGCAATGACGGAGTATTCGTAAATCACCTCCGGTCATACCGTTTCATTTTGACGTGTTTTCCAAGGAGAGTCAACAGTAGTTCCCTGCTTACGCTACTGTATGCAGACACCCCAATTAAAGTAGGTGTTTACCTCTATCGGAATTGGGGGAAAGTATTATCGTATTATTTCATACAAATGAATAAGCTATAGTAGTCTGTTATGTTTGTAATGCTTGTGACAGTCTTTACATTAATAGGACTTTATTCCCATGCGTGATTGGGACTAATATGTCATTGAACTTTATGCGTGCTGTGTTAAGCTGTAGTTAAAGGCAGAAAAGCCATAAAACGTAAGGAAGCAGGAGGTATCCCAAATGAAAAGGTTTTTCAGGAAATTCCGCTATGGAGAGAAAGGTTTCACCCTGATTGAGCTCCTGGTGGTGGTCGCCATTCTCGGGGTGCTGGCCGCGGTAGCCGTACCTAACGTCGGTAAGTTCATCGGCACGGGGAAAACCCAGTCCTATGAGGTGGAGCTGCATAATGTCCAGACGGCAACCATGGCCCTGCTGGCTGACAGCACAAATGGTTATCTGGACAGTACGTACAACGGCACAGATATGAAACAGGTACAAGTTGACGGCGGACTTCATTCACTGGACGAATTTATGACTGGCCTCAGTGCTAATGGAACAACCAAGATAGCAGGTGTCTCGTATTCCTTTGCCACTGACGGAACAGTCGGTCAGACAACACCGTAGTCATAGCCTCCTGACCGGCTAAAGCCATAAACCAGGTACAAACTGAAAAGCCTATCAGCAACGATTACCAGGGGTGTTGCTGGTAGGCTTTTTGTTGTCTTTTTACAGGAATTTCTATCCGTCATTGCGAGGGCGAAGCCCGTGGCAATCTCTATCTGCGGTCATGGAGATTGCTTCGTCGCTGTGCTCCTCGCAATGACAGAGGGGGAATACTGGATTCCCGCTGGAGTTTACCCCGTACTTGATACGGGGCGGGAATGACAATCGGTGGGCGGGAATGACATTTAGTTAGGCGGGAATGACATTGTGGTCGAGGGATGTTTCTTTCCGGAGGAATCTTACTGATAGTTGGTTGGGTGGGATTGCGGCAAGCGCGGGATTCCCGCTAATTGAACTGAGTGGTAGAGGCCATCATGTTCGGGTCATTCTGTGGTGCGGGTTCTTTTTCGCCGGTAAGCTTGGTTATCTCTTCCCGGTCATTACAGAAGTCAAAGATGCTATCGCGGCTGATGCTGCCGGCACGATACAGCCCGACCAGCGCCTGGTCGAGCAGCTCCATGCCCTGTTGCGTGTTCATGCGAATCGTATTGGGTAGTTGATAGGTCTTGCCCTCCCGGATGAGGTTTCTCACCGCCGGGTTAGCCAGCATCACCTCGATAGCCGCTACCCTGCCCGAGCCATCGGCTCTGGGCACGAGTGCCTGACAGAGGATACCGAGGAGCAGTGACGCCAGGCGCTCTTGAGCCAGATGGCGCTCGTGAGGTGGAAACATATTGGCTATTCTCTCCACGGCCTGTGCGGCGCTGGGGGCATGACCGGTGGTCAGCACCAGGTGCCCGGTTTCGGCCACGGTTAGTGCTGCCGAGGCTGTTTCCAGGTCCCTCATCTCCCCGACGAGTATCACGTCCGGGTCCTGCCTCAGTACGTGCCTCAGGGCTTCGGCGAAGGAGAGAGTATCCGAGCCAAGCTCACGCTGTGTGATAGTGCAATTGATATTGTTATAGATATACTCGATGGGGTCCTCAATCGTAATCACGCGACGGCTCTCGATCTGGTTCAGGTAGTTAATCATGGATGCCAGGGTCGTGGATTTGCCGCTGCCGGTAGGTCCACTGACCACCACCAGACCACGAGGCCGTAAAATGAGCTCTTTGCAGACCTTGGGTAAGCCAAGGTCATCGGGGCTAGGTATGTCGGGGGGCAGCAGGCGGATAACGAGGCTGGTCGTACCTCGTTGCTTGGCGGCATTAAAACGGAGTCTGCCGACATCGGGAACACTGCGGCCGAAGTCAAGCTCAAGGGAGCGCTCAAAATCAGCCCTTTCTTTTTCTGTCGTTATCTGGCCTAATGCCTGCGCTATGTCCTCGGCGGTTAATTCGGGCAGGTCATCCGCAGGTACAAGACTACCATGGATGCGAAACAACGGAGGCCGGGACACAACCATATGCAGGTCGGAAGCGCTCTTTGACCTGGCTAGTTGAAGCAATGCAATAATGTCTTTCATCTTTACTCTCTCAATCTAATATTCAGAGAATACTTCATGGTATCGGTCGTATTATCGCTGGATTCTCTGGAAAGACTGGATATAGTAATTTCATGAAATCTTCCGGTAGTATCTAACTTTCGGGCGTATTCTATGACCTCTTGCTCGCTCTCTGCCCATCCGTTAATCGTTAAATACTCGCCGGAATGAGCTATGCTGTTCAATTCAAAGTCATCAATCTGGTTGTCCACGGTAGCTAACAGGTCACCGTTTAGCTTTTCGCCATTTGCATTGAAGCTGTTCAAGGCGTTCGTAAATTTGGTGCAGGTTGCCTCAGTACTGGCCAGCTTTTGCTCCGCCGCCGCGATGCTCTGCGCCAGGTCTTTTTTCTGGGCCTGTTTTTTCTGCAGGAGGACAGTGGTAGAGTCCAGTTGAGTATACGCCAGTTCAATACTGGCGGCGGAATCCTGAATCGTCATTGTCAGTAAAACGATTAAGCTGACGGCGACGGCAGCTGCCGGTATCGCCATTATTCGATTCAGGGAAATAGGCTGGGGCAGGTAAGGTACTGGCAAGGTGTTGAAGTTGGGTAGCAGGGGGCCGGCTTCCCTGGTAAATTCTTTAAGGGCAAGGCCGACATTCACCAGGTGATGTGACGGGTCGAGTTGTTTCAGGCATTTTAACGGTGATGTAAGTGGATACACCTGATATCCCAGTTCCTGGGCCAGGTGTTCATATAGCTCCGGTTCATCAGCCAGCTCTCCGGAGACAAGCAAGGGCGCATTCGGTTGGATGAGATTATCTGGATTATTGGAGTTATAGAACTGGATAGTCCGCTTGAGCTCATCCTTTACTATCAGTATCTTCTCCGGGAGGAATTGTGATTCCTCGGGGAAGGGTACGGTGCGGATGGGTTGGGGAATTCTGTTGACCATAACAATGATGTCAAACTCCCTTGACTGGATATCAACAATTATGGAGCTTGCTTCCCTGGACAGCCTCGCTAGAGCCAGCGGTTTGATGTCCATGAGATATGGCTTGAGTCCCGCCTTGTTGAGTATCCTCATCAGGGTATCGGCAATCTGCCGCGGTATTGCCACCATGAAGGCATCTATCTTACCTTCGGAGGCTGAGACGGTCTGCCATGATATGTATAGCTGTTCCAGGGGCACCGGCAGAACCCTCCTGGCCTCTCTTGTTATTGCCTCATCCAGCATGGCTTTGGGTAGTTCAGGGAGAGTTACCGGACGGGTCAGACAGTGAAGCCCGCTCAACCCGAGGATAACCTTCCTCGCGCTTATCTTGTTGCTCTTAAAGAGAAGTTTAATTCTGGCGACGAGTTCCGCCTCTTTGCCTTCAGTGTTAATATCGTTCAAGGGCGTATCCAGAGGTACGTCAGCCAGCTTGGTTATACGCTTGCCGCGAGTGACCATTAAGCGGATGCTGGTATCGTTAATATATAGAGTAGTAGTGCTCTTAGCCATAATCAGTTTCCTTCATAAGAGTAGACAACCATCTGGATACTGGCCGACGGCTCGCTATCCGAGGACTCCTCGGGAATAGATATCCGAGCCGACTGAACATTGCCGATGGTGAAGCCATCGTTCAGGCTGATGATAAAATCAATAATACTGGGCACCTCTCCTTCAACAGTAGCGGTAATTGATATCGCAGAACAACTGATGCCTTCGACCGTTTGTGTTGATATCTGCGTAGTACTCAGGTTCATTATTTCCACACCACAGTACTCAGCGATTACGAAGAATTTATCGGTAACATCAGCGCTCACCACAGTCTGGCGCAGTCTACCTTTTACTTCAATGAACTGAGCTTCGCTTTCTTCTAATCTCTGTTGAAGCTCTTCCAGTTGCGGGTGCAGATCCGCTACCCGGATACTATTCACACGCATTGTGGATAAACTCATCTCCTCGTCCAGTTGGGTCTGTTCCTTGAGTTGCTGAGAACGAGTAACACCCAGACCGGCCAGGACAACGATAAATATGCCCGCCGAGAGGACCAACCAGCTTGTTTTACTTAACTTCAAACCTTTCATAAAAGTGCCCGAAAACTCTCCAGAGATTAGAATGTCTGCCCGTACATGGAATACATGGCTGAAACCATTGATAGCGCGATAAGGCCGACGATGCCGGCTATGACCAGTGTCATTACCGGTTGAATCATACTTATCAGGGATTTGGTCTTGTCCTGTGCTTCAGATTCGTAGTTCTGGGCTACGGCAAGCAAGGAGGTATCAAGACTGCCCGTTTCCTCGCCGACTTTGACCATCTGTACCATCATCGGCAGAAAGAGGGAGTTTTTTGCCATTGGCTTGGATAAGCCCTCACCTTTGAGCATGTCCGTCTGGACGTTGTAAAGTGCCTGGGCCATCACTCTGTTGTTACAGCCCTGGATAACGAGAGGCATAATTTCGGGCAAAGGCAGACCGGCCGTGAACAGTAGCGAGATACTCCGGCAGCAGCGGGAAAGCTCGTTAAGGTGCTTTACCCTCCCCAGCTGCGGGATACGCAGGGTTAGAACGTCGAGTTTATATTTGCCGTCCGGCGTTCTGATATAGATGAGCCCCAGCCCTATGGCGATAAATAATCCCAGAAAGATATGAAGAGCATAACTGCGGAGCAATACAGAGAAATCTATCATGATTCTGGTCAGGACGGGTAACTCGGCACCGAGCGACCCGTACAGGTTGGCGAAAGCCGGCAGAACGAAAAACATCAATATGCCAACCACAACTACGGTCACCACGGCGGCTATCATCGGGTACATCAGGGCACCCTTGATTCCTTTACGGGTAACGATTTCCCTCTCCATATAATCGGCCACCTGCTTTAGCATCGTCTCGAGGCCGCCAGTCTGCTCACCGATACTCAGCGTACGGCAGCTCATCGAAGAGAATATCGAAGGGTGGCGGCTCATGGCTGCTGACAGCGGGTTGCCGTTGCGTATATCGTTGATGACATCGTAAACTACTTTCTTGAGGGTGCGATTGGATATCTGTTCCTGCAATAATTCCATAGCGGTAACAATATTGACGCCGGACTCAAGAAGCAGGGCCAGCTGCCGGTAGAGCAGTATTATCTCGGTTTGTTTGACCTTGAATAATTGATAGGTCAGCTTTCCCAGGCTCATGAATGGAATGTATGGTCTGAGGTTAACCAGGCGGTAACCAGCATAACCGAGCATTTCGGCAATCGCGTCTTCGCTGGTTGCCGAAATTTTGCCTTTAACGATATCGCCCGATTCACCGCAGGCTATGTATTGATAAAGCATATAGTTTCCACTCCGGTATTTATCACCTCAACCAGTATCATCGAGTATAAAATTTTCTTTCTTACTCCACAGAATAGGCATTACGCAAGACTTCAGCGGGGGTGGTTATGTTTTCCTTAACTTTATACATCCCGTCTTGCAGCAGCGTTATCATCCCCTCCTTTATTGCCTGACTACGTAATTGATTGGCAGTTGTTCCCTTGACCAGTAACGTTTTGATATTGTCGCTGGTACAGAATAATTCGAACATGCCCGTACGCCCCCGGTAGCCGCTATTAGCGCATGATTTGCACCCGCTGCCTTGGAGAAATTCACTTCGTTCTTCGCCTATTTCCTGGCTGTAAATCATGCGCTCCTCGGGGGAGGCTTCAACCGGATGGGCGCAATTGGGGCAGATACAGCGTACCATGCGTTGGGCAATCACGCCGATAAGAGCCGAGGATACCAGGAAAGGCTCCACACCGAGGTCGATGAGGCGCAGCACCACGCCCACGGCGTCGTTAGCGTGGATTGACGACAGCACCAGATGTCCGGTAAGGGCCGACTGAATGGCGATATTGGCCGTTTCGGCGTCGCGTATCTCTCCGATCAATATCACGTCGGGGTCGAGCCTCAGTATTGACCTGAGGCCGCTGGCAAAAGTGACGCCGGCACGAGAGTTAACCTGAATCTGGTTAATATTTGAGAATCGGTACTCCACCGGGTCTTCTACGGTTATAATGTTGCGTCCTACCTGGTCAAGAGAATTTACAGAAGCATATAGCGTGGTGGTTTTACCTGCCCCGGTAGGGCCGCTTACCAGTATTATCCCGTAAGGTACTTTAAGCATGCTTTCGTATTTCATCATGCTTTCGGGGAGAAATCCAAGGTCGGGCAAGGACAGGGTCGCCCGAGACTTGTCCAGAAGCCGTAATACCGCCATCTCGCCGTAAACGGTGGCGATAATACCTACCCGGATATCTATCAGGCGACCTTTGGCTTTTACGGAAAACTGACCGTCCTGCGGGCGATGGTGGTCCGCGATGTTCATGTTGGCCAGAATCTTAATCCTTGAGATAATCGGCGTCATTGTCATTAGCGGGAGCGAAAACATTTCATGAAGTGTGCCGTCTATGCGGAAGCGTACTCGCAGTTTATCTTCACCGGGCTCAAGGTGAACATCGGAAGCTCTGGCTTTCACAGCTTCATCGATAATCAGCCTCAGGGCCTGGGCAACAGGAGCTTCCGTAGCTGTGTCAATTATTAATTTCTTGTCGGCTTTACTGGCATTTGATAATGTTATGCTGGAAATTTGTTTTTCAATCTCGTCGTAGGCCTTATAGTTAAAGTCGATGGCCTCAAGCACTTCTTCCTGGGTAAAAGACTCAGACTCTACGCGCAGCTGGCTCCAGCTGGCTAGGGCTTCGAGGGCAAGGATATCAGACGGGTTCGCCATGGCCACACGCAGGACATTACCATCTATGGACAGTGGGATGGCGTTATACTTGCGGGCCATGGCCTCGGGAATGAGCTGTAAGGCTTCCGGCTCAGGCGTACTCTTACGCAAGCTATTTTTGGCTTCTTCAACAGATTTCGACATAACCAGGGGTTCCCCCATCTATGGATAAATACGTAGCCGCTATACAAAAATCTTATATGTCTTTCGTCCTATTTACAATAGCTCTTTGGTCATAGCTAATTTGAGGGATACAGTACCCTATCAGTGTTGCGTGTTGCTCGCTATGGCTCTTTCCTATGGTAAAATATTATGTTAAAATACAATCGTAATCCTTAATAACACCAACGGTAGAATTAACAAACCGTGAGGAGACGTAATGATAGAGCTAATCGAAAGTTTTCTGAATTATCTGGCAGTAGAGAAGGGTTATTCCGAGCATACCGTAGTTGCCTATCGCAATGACCTGACGGGGCTGGCCGATTTCGCAAAAAAACAGGGCATGGCCTCCTGGGCCAATTTCAATCGGCAGAACATGTTGAGCTATCTACTTGACCTCAAAGAGAGGGGCTATGTGGCCACCACGGCGGCGCGTAAAGTGGCGGCGGCGAGGTCTTTCTTCGGCTTTCTGGTATCGGAAGGCATCATCAAAACCAACCCTACCGAGAATATGAGTTCGCCCAGCGTGGGGAAGGCTTTACCCAGGCCCATACCCATTAGCCAGGTGCGTTTGCTGCTGGAACAACCGACCAAGCTGTCTACGGCTGAAGCCAAGAGAGACAAGGCCATGCTGGAGTTACTATATGCCAGCGGTATGAGGATAAGCGAACTGGTGGCTTTGAACCTGGGCGATGTCAATACCGAGGGCGATTACTTCGTGCGCTGTTTCGGTAAGGGGCGCAAGGAACGTATTATCCCGCTTTATAAACAAATAGCCATGACCGTAAAGCAATACGTTGGCGAAGACCGCCCCAAGTTAGCCCACGGCAAGAAAGAAGCGGCCCTGTTTCTTAATGCCCGCGGTGAGAGACTTACCCGGCAGGGATTCTGGCAGAAGCTTAAGGAGTACGCTAAATCGGCCGGATTGAGTGACCGGATTAGCCCCCATACCCTGAGACATAGCTTTGCCACTCATATGCTGAGCGGCGGGGCCGACCTGAGGTCGGTACAGGAACTGCTGGGACATGCCAATATATCTACCACGCAGGTCTATACTCACCTGACTACCGAGCATGTCCGCCGCACCTATGATAAGTCCCATCCCAGGGCTAAGTAGTAATTTTCAGGAGGTAATGGATGCCAGGTAAATCGCGACACGGCAAAGGTAAGCATCCTCATCATAGCAAAAAAAGTAAGGCTATAAGACGGCAGACAACTATGCCCTCACAGCAGCAGGCAACCGCTGTGGCGCCGGAGCCGGCGGCACCCGTCAAGGCTCCACCTGCGCCTAAGGCATCTGCAGCGCCGGTGGCAGTTACGACGCCACGGTATCCCTATGTCACCGGGGAACTGAAAAGAATCGGTATCCTGGCGGGGATAATTATCGTCGTCCTTATTGTGTTGTCAATTGTTCTATCCTAGTTCTTCACTGGCGGCCATGATGGACTTTAAAGCGGCAAGGGCCAAACTGATTAAGAGTCTCAGCTCCGAGATTAAAGATAAGCGGGTATTAGCTGCGATGTCCCGCATACCCCGTGAAGAGTTTGTTCCACCGGAATATCGTCATCAGGCCTATGAAGACAGGCCGTTACCGATTGGCTGGGAGCAGACGATTTCCCAGCCGTATATTATCGCCCTCATGACGGAGGCGCTGGAACTCAGCGGAAGTGAAAAAGTGCTGGAGCTGGGTACCGGCAGCGGGTATCAGACGGCGATTCTCGCCGAGCTGGCCGGGCAGGTGATAACGGTGGAGCGTATGTCGCCTCTGTCCAGGTCCGCCCGAAAGGTGCTGGATAGTCTGGGCTATACCAATATCAAGATACATCTCGCCGGGGAAACTCTGGGCTGGAAACAGGAGGCGCCCTACGATGCTATTATGGTTACCGCCGGGGCTCCCGGTATCCCGGATGACCTTCTGTCCCAGATGGCTGTCGGCGGCCGTATGATAATTCCGGTAGGTTCCCGTTATACACAGGAGCTTTGCAAGGTAACCAAACGGCAGGACAGGAATCTGGTTAAAAAGATGGGTGGCTGCCGCTTTGTTTCGCTGATAGGTAAAAACGCCTGGGAAAATTAAGACTGCGCCGAATACGGAGGATAACCATGGATGTTCTTGAGGCTATTAAGAACAGGAGAAGCATTCGACACTATAAAGCCGACCCGGTGGACGGCGAAGCCATAAATACTATCCTGGAAGCGGCGCACTGGGCACGGTAATTGTCGGCGGTTTTGACGCCAGAAAAGTGGCTCAGATTCTGGAAATGCCAGCCGGTTTTACCGTGGTTACCATGACCCCTCCGGGTTTCCCCGACCGTAAGGGGCAGGTCTCTCCCAGAAAAGAGCTCTCCGAGGTGTTTTACAAAGAGAAATGCGGTAAGTAGAAAGGGAAATAATAAAGGAGGATAAACGTGGAATTGTTTGAGGCTATTAAGAGCAGACGGAGCATCCGGCGGTACACCTCCGACCCTGTTGACGACAAGAAGGTTGAAGCGATTCTGGAGGCCGGCCGCTGGGCGCCGTCCTGGGCTAATACGCAGTGCTGGCGCTTCATAGTGGTGCGTGACCCCGAAATTAAGGCCAGGGTGGCCGACACCCTGATGAAGATTAAGTTGCCTGATAAAGAGGTGCCCAATCCCGGCGCCGTGGCCATCAATACGGTGCCGGTGCTCGTCGTTGTCTGTGCGGAGATAGGTAAGTCCGGCGGTAAGCCCGGGTCCGGTGGCGGTGGTGGCGAGTACATTACCGACAAGGGCGACTGGTTCATGTTCGATACTGCCCTGGCGGTGCAGAATATGGTGCTGGCAGCCCATGCCCTGGGGCTGGGCACGGTGATTATCGGCGCCTTTGATGCCGTTCAGGCAGAGAAAGTGCTGGGCGTGCCCGAGGGTTACCGGGTGGTTATCCTGTTCCCGGTGGGTGTGCCTGACCGGGAAGGCAAAGCGCCCCCCAGGAAAGAGCTGTCCGAGATTACTGTCAGGGACAGGTGGAACAAGTAGCTTAAAACGCGGTTGATATGCGTTTTCGATTCTGGGTTCTCATAGCAGTCGTTCTGTTCGTTATCGGTATCGGGGCCGGCATAGTCGTCAGTGCTGTCATGCCAGCCGCTGTCTCCGGGCTTTTCTCCGAGCAGGCATCCGCCCTTGAAGATATTGTGGCTGATTTAGGCGCGTATCAGGTAGCGACGGCGGTGTTCATCTTTTTAAAGAATGCGACTGTCGTAGTCCTCAGCTTCCTGTTCAGCCCGTTTTTTTGTATCGTGCCCGTTCTGGCCTTGCTTTTCAACAGCGCGTTCTTGACTTACATTGCGGCAATAGTGGTCCAGGAAAAATCGCTCGGTTTTCTGCTGGCCGGGCTGCTCCCTCACGGTATTATCGAAATCCCCGCCCTTATCACCGGCGAAGCGGCGGCTCTCAACTTCGGGGTGGCGATGATAGTCGCCCTTTTTACCAGAGATAGAGGCAGCAGGCTGCTGCCTAACTTTAAAATGAACTTGAAATATATTCTGCTGGCCCTGGCCCTTCTCGTACCCGCCGCCATCATAGAAACGTTCGTTACGCCTCTCCTGTTATCATAGGCGGAGGTTATTACGAATGCTTGCCGTGCTCGGTCGACTACGAGTATAATAATACCGGATGATATAGATAACAGGTGATTTGATGCAAAAACACGGACCGGATAAAATTCATAACACAATTTTATTGTCCCACGGGGGCGCCGGTAAGACATCGCTGGCAGAGGCAATGCTCTTTAATACCGGGGCCGTCAGCCGATTGGGCAAGGTTGATGACGGGTCATCTACCTCGGACTATGACCAGGATGAGATAAAGCGCAAAATCAGCATTAATCTGTCCCTGCTGCCCTGCGAGTGGCGGGATGCCAAGATAAATGTTATCGATGCCCCGGGTTATACCGACTTCGTCGGGGAAATCAAGGCGGGTATGCGGGTCAGTGAGAGTGCCGTAATCGTCATCTGCGCTACCTCGGGGGTGGAGGTCGGCACGGAGCTGGTCTGGGAATACTGCGAGGAGGCGGAATTACCCCGTCTTATATTTGTTAACAAGATGGAACGAGAGAACGCCGACTTTTTCAAGATTGTGGAAGAAATACGGAACAAGTTTGGTTCCAGGTGTTTGCCGCTGCAACTGGCCATCGGCGCCCATACTGACTTTGAGGGAGTGGTTGACCTGCTGTCCATGAAAGCGTATACCGGTACCGAGTCCAAAGAAACGGATATACCGGAAGCACTGAAAGCCCAGACCGATTCTTACCGGGAGAAGCTGGTAGAGGCTATCGCCGAGATTGATGATGCTCTCATCGAGAAATACCTGGGTGGTGAGGAAATCAGCCAGGAGGAACTGACCAAGACATTACGCCAGGCGGTCGTCAGCGGACGTGTTGTGCCTATATTGACCGGCTCGGCGCTGCAGAATGTGGCCGTTAACCGGTTGATGGATGCTATATGTGACTACCTGCCTGTGCCTGGGGAGCAGAAGGTAGCCGTTAGCGATGGTTCCTCCGTGGACCCGAGCGAGACGGCGCCGCTGGCTGCCCTTGTGTTCAAGACTACCGCCGACCCCTACGTCGGCAAACTGACCTACTTCCGCGTCTATAAAGGGGTTATCAGCAGTAACTCCCAGATATATAATGCCAACCAGAAAGCTGCCGAGCGCGTCGGCCAGTTGTTCATGATGAGAGGCAAGACACAGGAACCTGTAACTGAGGTCGGGGCCGGCGATATCGGCGCCGTGGCCAAATTGAATGTGACCGGCACCGGAGATACGCTGTGTGCGCAGGACAAACCCGTCAAGCTGACGCCCGTTGTTTTCCCCAAGCCTACGTTCCGGGAGGCCGTCTATCCCAAGACCAAGACCGATGTGGACAAGATGGGGACGGCCCTGTCCCGCCTGGCCGAGGAAGACCCCACTTTAACGGTGCACCGCGAGTTGGGCACCGGCGAGACAATTATTTCCGGCATGGGTGATACTCATCTTGCCGTGGCTGCCGAAAAGATGCAGCACAAATTCGGCGTAAACGTGGAACTGGCGATACCCAAGGTCCCGTATCGGGAGACAATCACGGTGACGGCTAAAGCCGAGTACAAGCACAGGAAGCAGTCCGGCGGTCACGGCCAGTACGGCCATGTCCTGCTGGCCCTGGAACCGTTACCGGAACGCGGTGATAATGAGTTTGCCGGAAAGATAGTCGGCGGGTCGGTGCCCAAGAACTATATTCCCGCCGTGGAAAAGGGCGTCGTCGAAGCGGCCCAGGAGGGCGTGCTGGCCGGCTATCCGGTGGTCGGTGTCAAGACAACCCTCTATGACGGGAGCTTCCACCCGGTAGACTCCTCGGAAATATGTTTTAAAATCGCCGGGGCCGGGGCATTGAGAAAGGGACTTTCCGATGGTCAACCGATTCTCTTGGAGCCGATAGTGAATCTCAAGGTAACCGTGCCTAGCGACCTTACTGGCGATATCATCGGCGACCTTAATACCAAGCGGGCCCACGTGCTCGGCATGAACCCGGAGGGCGGTAACAATGTTATCGAAGCGCAGGTGCCCCTTGCCGAAGTCCAGCGCTACGCTATTGATTTGAAGTCGATGACGCAGGGACGGGCGACCTATACCATGGAGTTCGACCACTACGAAGAGGTGCCGGCCCAAATTACCCAGAAGATAGTCGCCCAGAAACAGTCGGAAAAAGAATAGGTAACGTTAACTATAATTTTTATGTCATTGCGAGTCCCGATAAAATCGGGGTGAAGCAATCCGTTTCTCCGTGATGGCGGGATTGTTTCGGGCTCTCGTCTGCCAGAGAACCTGTTCGGCGAGCAGGTCGCCCTCGCAAATGACAACACATCAGTCGCATGCCGTCCCGACAGGTCTGGGACGCTCTTGTCTTATGTGGGCCTGATTTCCTGCTTCATGAAAATGATATAGCTGATAGCGAAGCAGATGGCGCTCAGGCTTACCAGGCCGACAAAGTGAGGCCAGATAGCCAGCAGACTCTGCCCCAGGCTGAGGGGATTCGGCACCATATACATCGCCTGAGCTCTGGTGATAATTCCCAGGCCTTTCGCCACGGGTACGAGGAGCACGTAGTATGCCTCCTGGAAGAGGTAGCTGGGCGAGAGCCGCAGTAACGTCTGCTGCAACTCGGCATTTTGTATCTGCGCTTCCAGAGTGGCGCTCTCGCCAACGGGTGCCAGGGAATTGGCTATGGCCGGGCCCAGCCCCAGCATCACCCAGAAAAAGTAGAACACGAGGAAGAGAGCAATCGGTAATAGAAGAGAACCGGCCGCCCTCCGGAATACCACGGAGAACAGCATCGCCAGGCCCATCCAGAAAGCTCCGTAAACAACGGTAATAACCAGGTAAAGAAAGAGCCGGATGATTTCCACGGCAGTGGGCGGTACGCCTATCATTCTCAGCCCGTAACCGGCCACCAGCAAAAGGGTCGTCCCTATCATGATGGTCATGGTGATGATGCCCGCCAGAAACTTGCCATTGATGACGCTGTCCCGGTAGACGGGTTGAGCCAGGAGACGACTCAACGTGCCGCCGGTACGCTCGCTGTTGATAGCATCAAAACCTAGGGCTATACCTACAATCGGGATGACAAGGCCGAGGGAAAAAGTCAGTGACGGGATGTTCTGAAAAGACGATGTAAATAATGCCAGGAAAACAAAGCCACTTTTAGTAACCGCCCCGCTCGTTTCCAGGGCCGCGCGGATACCCTGGTGAACTGCGTACAGGCCAAAGACGCTGGCTACCAGTGCCAGCAGAAACAGGACCAGAAATCGGATACTGTTAAAGTAGTCGGCCAGTTCCTTGCGTACTATTGCTAACATTATGTAAGGCTAATTCTCCTTGAAGTACTTCATGTAGATATCGTCCAGAGAGAACTCGTGGACCTTCATCTGCACCAGCAAGGCATCGTTATCTACCACCGTCCTGGATATTTGCGACCGTAAATCGGAGTCGGTGCTGATTTTAAGCGTGGTGCCGTCTGCTTCGACTTTATCTACGCCCTTGATTTTCTTGATAATATCTACCAGTTCCGCTTTCGGTTCGGCTGTTTCGACTTCTATGATGAAACGGCCGCCTGCCATCGCTTCCCTGCCGAGCTCGTCAATGCCTCCTTCGATTACCATTTTGCCCTTGGATAGTATGCCGACACTCTGGCATACCCTCTGCACCTGGTAGAGCTGGTGTGAGGACAGCAAAACGGTAGTTCCCATTTTGGGCAGGCCGGCAATGATATCGAGAATCTGGTTGATACCAGATGGGTCGAGGCCGGAGGTAGGCTCGTCAAAGATGACCAGTTTTGGCTGTTTGATAAGTACGTCGGCAATGCCCAGGCGCTGTCTCATGCCGCGGGAAAACTTACTGGTGACCATGTCCCGCTCTTCGGTCAGGCCCATCATTTCCAGCACCTCATCAATGCGGCGCTCGGTTTCCGCAAGGTCGATGTTGTTCAGGTCGGCGATGAATCTCAGGTTTTCCCTGGCGGTGAGGTTATCGTAGAAGCCGACCTCTTCGGGAAGATAACCGACGATTCGCTTTATCTTGAGGGGTTCTCGGGTCGGATTAAAATCGAATACTCTCACCGTACCCGATGCCGGTTCGGCCAGTCCCAGCAGCATAAGGATGGTGGTTGTCTTTCCGGCGCCATTGGGGCCCAGCAGGCCGAATACCTCGTTCTCCCTAACATGGAAATTAAGGCGGTCAACCACCGTGACCTTGCCGTAGTTCTTGGTCAGGTCCTTTGTTTCTATGGCTAATTTATCTGTCATTTACTATCGCCGGCCAAACCTCATAAAGATGACAATTAAACCGATAATCACAACAGCGATGATGGCCACGCCAACCCATCCCCAGATAGTGGGTGTTTCCACGGTGACCCTCACATCCATCTTAACGGGGTCACCCTGTTTCCCGGTAATCCGCAGGAAAAACATATAGTCCCCGGACACCGTCTTCGGTGGTGGTTTAATGTTGATATCAACGGTATTCGTGTCAAAGCTCTCGAGGGCATCTATCTTCTTTGGTTGGAACGTTATTTCCCATCCATCGGGTTTATCGGTAGAGAACGTGATGTTCTCAATGACAGCCGTACCGATATTCGCAACTTTTATGGAATACGTATTGTCCTGGCCGGCCTTGGCCCTGGTATTATAGAGTTCGTTGGCGGGCGCGGCATTCAGGATGTACTTGGCGGTAACCTTGGCGGTGAGGTCGAGTTTGCCGATAACATCACCGGATACCGCTTCCAGGGTTACCGTATATTCGGCGGGGTCGGCCAGGGGCCAGGTTGGAGGAGTGACCGTCACCTTTAAGTTTTTCGCCACGGCGATGAAAGGTGAGGCTTCCACGGCAATTGACGGTATCATTTTCGAATCATATTGCGGGTTTATGTAGGCGCTCCAACCGGCAGGTAGAATGGTATTCAGGTCGAAGACTCTGTCTTCCTGTCCCTTGTATTCGAGCTTTACGCCATACTCAAAGGTGCCCGTAGCGATAGCCTCAATCTCGGGGAATTCGGCGGTCACGGTAACGCTATCCGGTTCTTGCTCTTCCTCTTCTTCGGCGATAGGCTCTATCTGAGGAGGCTCCGTGGATATAGGCTCGGGTGTCGGGGCGGTCTGGGTAGCATTATCCGTAGCGGGCGGCTCCTCATCCTGTGCCAGAGTAACAGCCGGCAGGGAGAAAACTGTCAGTATTATTGCAAAGACAATGAGAATAGAGATAAATCTCGCTGTTTTCATCGTTTTACCACCTCACATAAACTATTTTCTGCTGAATCGATTTGAATACAACCATATAATATAACAAAACGATATTTGTGTTCAAGGCAGCCCTAACTGTCATGGTCGGCAGAGGCGTTGCCTCAGGAAGCCAGAAGCTCCCTGACTTTTTCCGTAAAAGCCGGGAGCACCTTTTTCCAGTCGCCCACAACGCCGAAGCGGGCCTGGCGGAAGATATTGGCCTCGGGGTCTTTGTTAATCGCAATAATGGTCTTGGAGCTGGAACAACCGCTCATGTGTTGACTGGAGCCGGATATGGCTACGGCGACATAGAGTTCCGGGGCGATTATCTTACCGGTGAGCCCTACCTGTATGGTATCCGGCACCCAGCCGTTGTCGCAGGGTGGACGGCTGGCGCCCATCGCTCCTTTAAGCAGCTTCGCCAGTTCCTCCAGTTGCTGAAATCCTTCGGCGCTGCCGATACCTCTGCCTCCGGCGACTATCACCTCGGCATCTTCGATTTTGATGCCGGCGACATCTTCTACCACTCTGTCCAGGATTTTCGCCCTGATATCGGACGCCTGCAGGTCTGCGGTGATATTTGTGATTTCTCCCTTCTTTGAGGTGTCCGGTTCAAGTGCGGTCATAGCTTTGGTACGTATCGTAACTATCTGAGGGTCGGCATCGGTGGTAAAAACCGCCTGGGCATTACCGCCGTAGACAGGCTTGGTCTGCAGCAGGCGCTTCGACTCCGGGTCAATGGCCAGGTCGACGCAATCCATGGTAACCGCAATTCCGAGTCTGAAAGCCAGTCCTGGGGCCAGGTCACGCCCGGAATCCGTCTGCCCCATGATGAGAACCTGGGGCATCACCTGTTTTGTCACTTTCTCCATGACGCTGACGTAGGCATCCGTCTGGTAGTCTTTAAGCAGCGGGTCGTCAACCACGTAGGCTCTGTCGGCGCCATATGTTATGGCCTGCTGGGCCAGACTGCCGATGTCGCTGCCGACCAGCACCGCCGATAGCTCCTGCCCTAGGTCATCGGCCAGCTTCCTGCCTATGCCGAGCCCTTCTGCGGCAATGGGCAGGATTTTATCATCCTTAACCTCACAGTAAACGGCTATCCCTTTATACTCGGCCATTATTTTAATCTCCCCTATAATAAATCATAATTGTTGAGAACCTGTTAACCCGATTCAAAATATCTTGGCTTCCCTTAGTTTCAATGCCAGATTTGCCGCCGCCTCTTCGGCACTGTCTCCTTCGGCCATTTCGCATTTACCTTCATGGACCGGCTGAAAGAGTTTGTTTAGCCTGGTCCGCTGTCCGGCGGCGCCTACTCTGGAAGAGTCGATGCCTATGTCATCTGGTTTCCAGACAACCGGCTCTATCTTCTTGGCGGCCATGATTCCTTTTATGGTCGGGTAGCGCGGTTCCCCGATTTCATTGCTGACGGTTATTACCGCCGGGATGGGTACCTCCATAACGTCATAGCCGTCTGAAGTCACCCTCTCCACCCTGGACGCACCGTCGGTGATATCAATCTTACGTGCTATCGTCACACATGGCAGCCCCAGTATCTCGGCAATGCCGGGCCCGGTCTGGCCGGAGTTGGTATCCGAGGCTTCACGACCGCACAGGATTAGGTCATATTCCCCCATTTTTTTAATGGCGGCGGCCAGCGCGGTGGCCGTCGACCAGCTATCACCGTCGACATAGGCTTCGTCCTCCAGCAGGATAAGCTCATCGGCTCCCATGGCCAGTGGTTTCTTCACCACTTCGCGCGAAAGCTTGTTACCCAGACAGATTATTGTGATTTTACCGCCTTTGGCTTCTTTAACTCTCAAAGATGCCTCCACCGCGTACTCTCCATAAGGGTCGATTACCGGTGGTACACCGTGCATCTCGGCTTTGTTGCTGGCAGCATCGATTTTGAAGGTGCTCGGTGGTGCTTCGGGGTCGATGACCTGCTTGACACAAACGACTATATTCATCTGAAACATGCTCTCTTTCTAGAGATTTTTGAAATACGGTTGTGTGTTGATTCACGAACAATTTAGCATTATAGTTAGCGCCGTGTCAAACACAGGCTGACGACGCGCTCGAGGCCGGCCAAATCGCATTCGACTTCAATCCGGGCCGAAGGGAATATTTCCTGTAGGAGGACAGCCGCGGCATCTGTCTGCCCCTGCCCTATCTCCAGGAGAATGAAGCCCTGGCTGCGGAGTTTATTATATGACTGGCGGCACAAAACTCTTATACTGTCCAGTCCGTCTTCTCCGCCGTTCAACGCCAGCTCCGGCTCGAAACTCAAGGGGCCGTTGGGGGGTAAATCAGATTCCCGGACATACGGCAGGTTGGCGATTATCAGGTCGACGGGTTCCGGCAGGGGTTCCAGCATGTCGCCCTGTAAAAGGACGATTCTGTCGGTCACGCCGTGTCTCCGGCAGTTAGACCGGGCGAGTTCCAGTGCCGGGGCTGAGACATCGGTGGCGTATATGGTCACTCCCGGGAGGTTTACGGCCAGGCTGACGGCGATAGCCCCGCAGCCGGTGCCGATGTCGGCTGTCCTGGATATAGCCTGGCTCTGAGTCAGGCGGATAGCCTTTTCAACCAGTAGTTCGGTTTCCGGTCGCGGGATGAGGACATTGTGGTCAACCCGGAAATCGAGGCCGTAGAACTCGCGGTGTCCGGTGATATAAGCCGAGGGCTCTCCCTGAACACGGCGTTCCAGAAGCCTGTTCAGGGCTTTCTTATATGAGGGAATAAAATCATGGTCGAGGTCTGCATAGAGCTGAACGCGATTTATCCCCAGTACGTGTCTTAAGAGAATTTCGCTTTCCAGCGAGGCGTCTTCGATGTTATTATCCGTCAGGGTCTTGCGGGCATAAGCTAAAGCCTGTCGGCGGTTCACACTGTCTGCCCCTCGAGTTGTTCGGCTTGCTCATTGGCGGTTAGAGCGTTGATTAACTCGTCCAGCTCGCCTTCCATAAACTTGGGCAGGTTATGAACGTTGAGATTAATACGGTGGTCGGTAATGCGGTCCTGGGGGTAGTTGTATGTCCTTATCTTTTCGGCACGTTCGCCCGTGCCGACCTGTGAGCGCCGGTCAGAGGTTATCTGCTCTTCCTGTTTGCGCCGCTTGGTATCCAGTAGTCGCGTTCTGAGCACGGACATGGCTTTTACTTTATTCTGAAGCTGCGAGCGTTCGTCCTGGCAGACGACGACCATTCCCGTGGGCAGGTGCGTCATGCGGATGGCCGTGGCTACTTTATTCACGTTCTGACCCCCGGCTCCGCCGCTGTGAAAAACGTCAATCTTAAGGTCGTCGGGGTTAACGTTAATATCGACCTCCTCCGCTTTGGGCAGGACAGCCACCGTAGACGTGGAGGTGTGGATTCTGCCGGAGGCCTCGGTGACCGGCACGCGCTGGACGCGGTGGACGCCGCTCTCGTATTTCAGGCGACTGTAAGCGCCCTTGCCTTTTACCTCAAAGATTATCTCTTTAAAGCCGCCGATGCCGCTTTCACTCATGCTGAGAATATCGGTATTCCAGTTGTGAGCCTGCGCGTACCGACTGTACATGCGGAAGAGGTCGGCGGCGAAGAGCGCGGCCTCGCTACCCCCCGTCCCCGCCCGGATTTCCATGATGATATCCTTCTCGTCATTGGGGTCTTTGGGCAATAATGCCAGCCTGAGTTTCTCCTTTAGCTCACTGAGTTTCTTTTCCAGCGATTCGATTTCCTGCCTGGCCAGGTTGGCCATCTCCTCGTCGAGGTCGTCATCCAGCATTGTCCTGGTCTCTTCCAGTGACTTTTCGGCGTCTCTGTATTTCCGGTAAGTCATCACGATTTCTTCAATGGCTGCCCTCTCCTGGGCCAGAGTCTGTAGCTGGCTGAGGTCCGTCGCTATCTCGGGCCGGGCCATCTTCCTGTCAAGCTCCCGGTAGCGCTTCTCGATTTTTTTGAGTTGTTCTATCATTTTATGCCGTTCCCTTAACAGAATTATAGCACAGCGCCAGATAGCGCTCCAAGCTGTCTCTTTTGTTATTCGGTTGATTGATTCTACCTCACCCCTGCCCCTCTCCAGCCTGTGTCATGGTAAAATACCCATGTGTAAATTGGCTGGAGAGGGGGAAGAGATTTTGAGAGGGGGCGAGGTTATAATGGGCTACGTCAGATTACACAAATACAAAACCAGTAGGCTATAAAACCCAAGAATATCTCAAAGCTAAATCAATTGACATTTCAAATGAAAATAAACTATAATCAAGCGTGTCCATCATGCCAGCAAATGGCAATCGTACTATGTACTTAGCTAATGCAGGTTTATATTCGCTGAATTCCTATCACTTACTGAATATTACCTGTCCAAAATAGAGCCGCATGCAGGCGGACTAGAAGGAGCTGACAATATGACCATAACAGAAATACTTGCCAGAAATGCCAGATTAACCCCTGATTCCTTGGCGTTGATAGAGATAACTCCGAGCAAGAATTTGAGGAGAGAGGTTACCTGGAAGGAGTTCGACGACAATGCCAACCGCGTTGCCAATGCCCTCATCGCCAGGGGCATTAAGAAGGGCGATGTCGTTGCCCACCTGATGATGAACTCCATCAAATGGCTTGAAGCCTATTTCGGCATACTGAAGACCGGCGCCATGGCGGCACCTGTCAACTTCAGGTTCATCAGCCGCCAGATTAAGTACTGTGTTGATATTGCCGAACCCAAGATTATGATGCTGGACCATGACTTTGCCGAGCGGGTGGAGGAAATTCGCCCGGATATGCCGACGATTAAGAATTACATATTCGTGGGCGAAAATCTGCCGCAGGGTATGGAGGCTTATGACGATGTACTGGCGGAGTCCTCTCCCGTTCCGCCGGATATCGAGTTGAGCGGTGAAGATGAAGCCGGACTCTACTTTACTTCCGGCACAACCGGTGACCCGAAGGCCACGTGTCTCTGCCACCGGAGCCTGGAACACACCGCCGTCAACGAAAACTTTTCTCATCGTGAGACCCGCAAAGACTGCTTCCTCCTCATTCAGCCGCTCTATCATACCGGCGGTAAAATGCACTGGTTCGGCAGCCTGATTGCCGGCGCCCGGGCCGTCATGACCACCGGCGGCGAGAGAGTTACGGCCAAGCTCATCCTGGAGACCATCAGTAAGGAAAAGATAACGATATGTATGCTTCTGGTACCCTGGCTCCAGGACATCGTAACCGCTCTTGATAGGGGCGATTTGAAACTGTCGGACTATGACGTGAGTTCCCTGCGACTGGCCCACTCCGGCGCTCAGCCTATCCCTCCGGTGCTCGTCCGGCGTTTTATAAAGTATTTCCCGAACATCGATTACGAAGAAAACTACGGCCTCACCGAGTCGGCGGGGCCCTGCATGCACCTCGGACTGGAAAACTTTCACAAACTCGGCTCTTTCGGATATCCGCGGATAAACATTGACGCGCGGGTGGTTGATGATAATGGTAATGATGTTCCTGCCGGTGGCGTCGGCGAGATGATTATCAAGGGCGCAAATGTCATGAAATGCTATTACAAGAACCCGGAGAAGACCGCCGAAACTCTCCGGAACGGCTGGCTTTACACCGGCGACCTGGTGAAGCAGGACGAAGAAGGATTCATCTCCTATATCGACAGAAAGAAAGACCTGATTATCAGCGGCGGCGAGAATATCTTCCCCGTCGACCTGGAAGCTGTCCTCATCGGCCAGCCCAAGGTCAAGGACGTGGCCATCATAGGTATTCCTGATGATAGATACGGTGAGGTGGTTGCCGCTGTCGTTCAGCCCAAAGAGGGTGTTGACCTGACCGAGGAAGAAATGAGAGCTTACTACGAACCGCAGCTGCCCAAGTATGCCTGGCCCAGAATCATCCTCTTCGGTGACGTACCGCGCAACCCAACCGGCAAGATTGAAAAACCCAAGCTGCGAGAGCGTTATACCGATGTCAGGTGGAATCCCAAGAGATAGCAGTAAGCAGCGTAAAATAGAGAACCTGTAGGAATTTTAAGAGAAGGAGCAATAAAATGGACTTCAAGGATTGCGTTGATTTCGCTAATGAGAACAAGACCGCTTACCTGGCCACCGTAGCAGGCGACCAGCCGAGGGTCAGGGCTTTGGGGATGTGGTTCGCCGATGAGACAGGATTCTATTTTCAGTCACAGTCCACCAAGGCCATGTGCAAGCAGCTGGAAAAGAACCCTAAAGTAGAGGCTTACTTCAATGCCGGGGATTTCAGCAAGGTAATGAGGGTTACCGGTAAGGTGAAGTTTATTACCGACCCCGAAATAAGGGCCAAGTGCATTGAAGAGAGGCCCTTCGTCAAGAATTTCGGCATTACCGAGCCGGATAATCCCCTGCTGGCTGTTTTCCAGATACATACCGGGGAGGCTTACTTCTGGACGATGGCCGATAGCATGAAAGAGGCCGATTTACCCAGAATTAAGTTTTAGCGTTAGTTTTTAGTACCCCGAATTTGCCCCTTTTATAAGGAAGAAGGAGGCAATAACATGGCTGAAGGCAAATTTGGGTGAGGAAGGCGAGAAACACATTATTACCGAGCCTACCATTCTTCACATACCCAAAGACACGATTCACTGTCCGCTTAACTTTAAGGTAGTCAACAAGCCCGTAATATTCATGAATGTAGCCCTGACGCCGCAGTATGTCATGGGGCCTCCGCCGAAACCGTAGAATACAGATAATATATACGGCCTATCTTCTAAGCTCTGGACAACGCGCTCATTATCGTATATAATTCTTAAGTGACCATGGTCGCAGATGACTTGGTGGCGTAGAGCAGGAGTTACTATACCCCTGCTCTAATGTTTTTATAATAATTCAAAATGAGCCGGGCGGGTCGTGTTTGCCATAAAACGGCCGGCTCGCCGGGAAGTATAGAAAAGACAATACAATACTCGAGCTGTTTTGCTCTATTAGAAAAGGGGGAAAATGCTACCAGGAATATTTTGGATTGTACCCGCGTCCGGGGTAATAACAATTATCTTCGCCATACTGCTTGCCAGGAACGTGCTCAAGCGTCCCACGGGGACGCCTAAGATGAAAGAAATCGGCGATATCATCTTTCAGGCCGCCTGGGCGTTTCTCAAGCGTCAGTACAGCACCATTACTATCTACTCGGTGGTAATCGCCGCCGTTATAGGTGTTCTGGTGGGTGTGCTGGGCGGCACCGAAGTGGAGGGTCTGAGCGCGCTTGATATAGGATGGCGTACAGCGGTCGCCTTCCTCGTAGGTGCTTTCTGCTCCGGGCTGGCCGGTTTTATAGGTATGTACATTGCGGTGAAATCAAATGTCCGCTGTGCCGCCGCCGCACAACAAAGTCTTACGCAGGCTGTTAACGTCGCCCTTCGTGGCGGTGCCGTCTCCGGATTCCTTATCACGGCGCTTAGCCTTATCGGCGTCACCGTTATCTTCTTCGCTTACGGCGGTCACAGCAACCCGCAGATTGCGCCGCACTTAATCGTCGGCTTCGGCTTCGGTGCCAGCTTCGTGGCGCTTTTTGCCCAGCTCGGAGGTGGTATCTATACCAAGGCGGCTGATGTCGGTGCCGACCTTGTGGGAAAGATCGAATCCGGAATACCGGAAGACGACCCGCGTAACCCCGCTGTAATTGCCGACCTCGTCGGCGATAATGTCGGCGACTGCGCCGGACGTGGCGCCGACCTTTTCGAGTCCACGGCTGCCGAGAACATCGGCGCTATGATACTCGGGATTGCGGCTTATCTCGCCACGGATAACATAGCCTGGATATTGTTCCCGCTCTGTGTCCGTGGTTTCGGCATGTTTGCCAGTATGATTGGTCTGCTCTTCGTGAAGGCTAAAGAGAATGAGAACGCCATGAACGCCCTCAACCGAGGTTACTTTGTGGCTATCGGTTTCTCCGTTATCGGTCTGGCCGTTACCGTTTATTTCATGCTGGATAACTGGTGGCTCTTCGGAGCCGGTGTGATTGGCATCATCGCCAGTATTGCCATCGTGTTCATTACCCAGTACTATACCGAGGCGCGCTACCGTCCGGTGCAGGAAATCGCAGAGGCCTCCAAGACCGGCCCGGCCACCAATATAATCATGGGAATGTCGGTAGGTTATTCGACCACTTTTGCCACCGCGCTCGTTATCGGCCTTGCTCTCCTGTTATCTTTCTGGATGGGTGATATGAGCAGTGTCCACGGTGGCGGTGCCTTCGGGACAGCGGTAGCCACGATGGGAATGCTGATGACCTGCCCTTATGTACTGTCCATGGATACCTTCGGCCCCATCACCGATAATGCCAACGGCATCAATGAAATGGCCGGTGCCGGACCCGAAATCCGCCGGATAACTGACCGTCTGGATGCCGTCGGCAATACTACCAAGGCTCTGACCAAGGGCTATGCCATGGTTTCCGCCGGTCTCGCCGCATTCCTGCTCTTCCAGGCTTATCTGGACAGGGTTTCCTTTATCAAGTTTGGCGAAACAGGTCTTTACAATATCGTTAATATTGCCCGCATCGAGGTCTTCGTGGGTGCGCTGCTCGCCGCCATGATTGTCTTCCTCTTCAGTTCCTGGGCTATCAAGGCTGTCGGCAAGACTGCCTCCAAGATTATCGAGGAAGTCCGCCGCCAGTTCCGCGAGGACCCGGAGATTCTCAATCCCAAGGACCCGGCGCATCCTCATATGCCGGACTACAGCAGGGCGGTGGATATCACCACCCGCGCCGGCCTCCATGAGATGATTGCCCCCGGACTACTTCCCGTATTGGGGCCAATCGTCATTGGTGTTATCTTTCGCTTCATTCAGGGCTATGATGCCGCCATGGTCGTGGCGGCGGTGCTCATGGTCGGTACCATCGTCGGAATCTTGATGGCATCCTACATGAACAACGGCGGCGGCGCCTGGGACAATGCCAAGAAGATGATTGAGGACGGGCAGTTAAAGAATGAAAACGGCAAAGTCCTCGGCAAAAAGTCATTCGCACATCAGGCGGCAGTCGTCGGCGATACTGTCGGCGACCCGCTCAAGGATACCGCCGGGCCTTCGCTGCACGTGCTGGTGAAACTCCTCGCCACCGTCACGCTGGTGATGTGCCCTCTGTTCATCACGGTATAAAATACTTGCTTGAAAAGTATAAGGGGCATGATTAATGAAAGTCATGCCCCTTTCTGTTTTCTGTCATTGCGAGTCCTTCAACTGAAGGACGTGGCAATCTCAAAATCGCTATATGGAGATTGCTTCGTCTCTACGCTCCTCGCAATGACAAAACACTTATTTCAGGAATGGATTGGCACGCTTTTCCGTGCTGATAGTCGAGTCCGGGCCGTGGCCGGGATGGACTATGGTATCATCGGGCAGGGTTAGCAGCTTGCTGCGAATGCTGTTCATCAGCTGGTCATAATCTCCATCAATCAAATCATACCGGCCGATTCCGTAGTTGAAAAGGGTGTCCCCGGTAAACACAACTCCTTCCCCATAGATGCTGATGCCGCAGGGGGTATGCCCCGGCGTATGGAGCACGGTGAAATGGAGGTCCCCGATATCGATGCTGTCGCCTTCCTTTAGAATGCGCCCGGGTTTGGGTGCACCCTCGTAGGGTGGTTCGTAGATATAGCTTGGCGACTGCGGAAGGTACTTGGCGCATTCAATGTGGGCGGCTAACTCGGCGCCGGTGGCTTCCTTGACCTGTGCCGCCGCCCCTACATGGTCGGGGTGGCGGTGGGTTAAAACGATGAGTTTTATCGTCAATCCCAGCTTCTCGACGGCCCGCATAATATCTTTAGCGTCCGCTCCAGGGTCGATTATCATGCCTTCTTTGGTCGCTTCCGAGCCGATGATATAGCAGTTGCTGGCAATCGGCCCGACCACGAGTTTCCTGACTATCAAGGTGCCCTCCGGAAAGTGGGTCTGATATCATTTAGTATACCCGAACTACAGAATTTTTGCATTTCAGTAATGGCTAGTTATCACATGCAGCCACTTGCGCTGTTTCCGCAGTATGCGTTAAACTGTTAATGATAGCCTCATCATGGATTTAACCAGGTAGGGAGCCAAGTTTGGCGGATATTCGCCCGTTTTGCGGTGTACATTACAATCCATCGCTGGTGAAAGACCTGGCGAAGGTCCTCTGTCCTCCCTACGATATCATTACCCTCCAGATGCAGCAGGAGCTTTATCAACGCAGTGGCAGCAATTTCGTGCGTGTCGAATTCGGACGGGAGCTGCCGTCTGATAAAGACACGGATAACAGGTATACCCGCGCCGCAACCACTGTGAAGAAATGGCTGGAACAGGGAGTCCTGAAGGTTGAAGGGACACCAGCCATCTATATTAATGAGCACCATTTCACGTATCGGGGCAGAAAGTACCGCCGCCGCAGCGTCAGCTGTCTGGTCAAACTGGAAGAATGGGACAAGATGATTGTCCGCCCGCATGAGGGCACCCTGTCCCGGCCTAAAGGCGACCGGTTAAGCCTGTTGTGGGCGCTTCAGGCCGATGCGAGCCCTATCATGGCGCTCTATGATGACCCGGAGAGACAGATAGCATCATTGCTGGACGCGCAGACCGATGCGAAGCCCCTGCTGAGCGCCGATACCGATAGCGGAGAGTATCATCGCTTGTGGGCCATTACGGGCTCTGAAATAATCGGGCAGGTGCGCGATTGTCTGGCCGACCAGCCGCTCTACATCGCTGATGGCCATCACCGTTATGAAAGCGCTCTGGCTTATCAGCGCGAGAGACGCACCAGTTCTTCGTCGGGAGTGGAAGAAGAGCCGTTCGATTTTGTAATGATGACGCTGGTGGATTTTGCCGACCCCGGACTCGTTATCCTGCCGGCGCACCGCCTGGTCAGAGGCCTGTCGCCATCGGCGTTTGACGGTTTAATGGCCGGTCTAAAAACGTGTTTCGCCGTCGAAGAAATGCCATTAAACAGAGTCGATGTGTTGTCGCAGATTAACGGACTCCTGTCTGAAGACGCAGGCGAGGTCAAACTGGTCCTGTGTGGCTTGGATAAAGAGCGGCTTATATTGCTCAGGTTGCGCGATTTCAGTATTGTCAGACCGATGATACCGTACTTTCACTCGGAGATTTATCAGAGGCTGGACGTGAGTATTGTCGACCATGTCATACTGGAGGAGATTCTCGGGCTGACCCATGATAAGGTCGGGGCATTTCTCGACTACACCGATGATACTCTTGAGGCAGTCAGCAGGGTCGTGGAGCAGGAATGTCAGCTGGCTGTTATCGTCAACCCGGTGAAACCGGAGATTATGAAGGCCATTGCCGATAGCGGCGACCGCATGCCCCGGAAATCCACCTACTTCTATCCCAAGACACCGGCCGGCCTGGTTTTCTACCGGTTCGGTAAATAGGTTTTGCTTTCTAAGGCAATCCTCACCCCACACAGCAATATAGCGGGTAGGTAATACGTTTGACGCCTAGCTGGGCAGATATAGTATAATAATGATAAATTGGGCTGTTTCCTGAGGGAATTCCGGGATGGGACTGCCTCGGGAAATATTTCCGGATACAGGAGAAGAAGGCGTGCTGGTTGAGGAAGAGTTAGCTAGCTTTTCACCCGAGCGAGATACTATTGTGACCGTCGGTGTTTTCGACGGCGTGCACCTGGGTCACAAGCAACTGATTTCGGAGTTGCTGAAACAGGCCGAACAGAGGGGTTTGCTTTCCGGCGTGGTGACTTTCCGCCAGCATCCGGAGGATTTGCTATCTTCGGAGACGAAGCTGCCTTATTTGACCGATATCAAAACAAGGATAAGGCTTCTCCAGAATGAGGGTGTCGATATTATCGTGCCTTTATCGTTCACGAAAGACCTGGCCCGGCTGGATGCCCGCCGGTTTGTCGGTCTATTACAGAAGCACCTGAAAACGCGCGGACTGATAATCGGCTCGGACTTTGCCCTGGGTAAAGGGAGGGAAGGCGATACCGATACCCTAAGGCGACTTGGAAAAGAAATGGATTTCAACGTCACCGTGGTGCCGCCGCTGGAAATTGGCGGTGAAGTTGTCAGCAGCACCACCATCAGAAAAGCTATGGCTGAGGGTAATATGAAGAAGGTACGCAAGCTGACCGGCCGTTATTTTAGCCTTCATGGCAAGGTAGTTACCGGAGCCGGACGGGGAGAAGGCATGGGATTCCCGACCGCTAACCTGGATGTAAATTCCGGGCAGGCCCTGCCTCCGGATGGCGTTTACGCCAGTCTGGCGCATATTAACGGTAAAATATATCAGTCAATGACCAATATTGGCCAGGACCCTACTTTCGGCGGGACTGAGCGTACTGTCGAAGCTTACCTTCTTGACTATCATGGTGACCTGTACGGGTATGAGCTTACCGTTGATTTTGTTGCCCGTCTCCGCAACGAGAAGAAGTTTGATAGTGTGGGTGAGTTGAGAAAGCAGCTGGCCGAGGATGTCAGGCAGGGGAAGGCCGTACTCGATTCTACGGGTGTGAATTAATCATGGGAACGGTTAGTAAATTTATAAATAATAAGGATTTGAATCATCTGCTACGGCGGGCGGTAGCTGAAATTATCGTCGAGGAAGAGATGGTCAAGCTGCTCCAGTCTGGCAAGAAGCTGCACCTGAAAGAGGGTTTCGACCCGAGTGCTCCCGATATCCACCTGGGACATATGGTGACGCTGAGAAAACTACACCAGTTCCAGGAGCTCGGGCATCAGATTGTGCTTATCGTGGCTGACTGGACGGCTCAGATTGGCGACCCCAGCGGAGCATCGGTTACTCGCCCCATGCTTTCCGCGGAGCAGGTGAAAGCCAATGCCGAGACCTATTTGAAGCAGTTCTTTAAAATTGTCGATAAGGAGAAGACCGAGGTCAGGTGGCAGAGCGAGTGGTTCGGCAAGTTTGACCTTGCCGATGTTATCCGGCTTACCAGCAAGTTCACTGTCGCCCAATTTCTGGCCAGGGATGACTTCAGTAAAAGATATAATGAGCAACGGCCCATTGCCCTGACCGAGCTTCTCTACCCGCTGCTGCAGGCCTACGACTCGGTAGCCATACAGGCGGACGTTGAGTTTGGTGGTACCGACCAGAAGTTTAACTTTTTGGTCGGCAGAGAGCTTCAGTCCATGATGGGGCAGCCTCCGCAGCAGTGCTTCATGACGCCGATGCTGGTGGGCACCGACGGCGTTCAGAAGATGAGCAAGAGCCTGGGTAACTACATCGGCATTGCCGAGCCGCCGGAGACTATATACGGTAAAACGATGTCCATCCGTGACGATTTCATCCTGACGTATTTTGAGCTGCTTACCGATGTCCCCGACGAAGAACTGGCGGAGTTCAAAAAACAGCTTGCTGATGAAAACTTTAACCCTATGGAACTGAAAAAGCGCCTGGCCAGGGAGATTATAGTCCAGCTTTACAGTCGGAAGGAAGCTGACGAGGCGGAAAAGCATTTTGAAAAAGTTGTGCAGAACCGGGAAGTGCCGGATGAGATAGAGGAATATTGCGTCTCTTTCAGTGAGCTAGCGCCTGATTTAACACAGACTTGGAACGTAGATATCAGCAGAATACTTGTTGGGGCATGTATTTCTAAAAGCAGAAGCGAGGCTAACCGATTGATTGAGCAAGGAGCAGTCAGTATAGATGGTGGACAAGTATATTATTACATAACCTCAGTCCAAAATGGCAGTATTATCAAAGTCGGTAAACGCCGTTTTATTAAAGTAATAGATAAGGATAGAATAGAGTAGAGTAGACAAGGAGACATAAATGACACAGTTGCGTATCCCCGGACCGACCCCCTGCCCGCCGGAAGTCCTGCAGGCCATGGGCTGGCCCATGATTAACCATCGCGGGCCGGAGTTTAAGAAGATACTCTATGAGGTTACGGATGAACTGAAGCAGGTCTTCCAGACCAGGAACGACCTTTATATACTCACCGGTTCCGGCACCGGCGGCCTGGAAGCCGCCGTCGTCAACATGCTGTCGCCGGGGGATAAAATACTGTCGGTTTCCATCGGCGTTTTCGGCGACCGCTGGGCCAATATCGCCAGGACATTCGGAGCCAACGTTATTTCACTCGATTTTGAGTGGGGCAAGGCCGCCGACCCCCAGGCTGTTGCTGACGCCATCAAGTCCAATCCTGACGTTAAAGCGGTGCTGGTGACCCATAACGAGACTTCCACCGGTGTCACCAATGACCTGGAGGCCATCGGCAAGATTGTGAAAGACGCCGGTAAGCTCCTCCTCGTCGATGCTATCAGCAGCCTGTCATCCATTGACGTGCCTGTTGATAGGTGTGGCTGTGATGTTGTCGTCACGGGTTCTCAGAAGGGCTGGATGGTGCCGCCGGGACTGGCCATGGTCAGCGTTAGCCCTGAGGCATGGAAAGCGTTTGACAAGGCCAGTATGCCCAGGTTCTACTGGGACTTCGGCAAAGCTAAGAGCTTTCTGGAGAAAGGCCAGAATCCCTGGACGCCGGCTGTTTCGGTAGTCTATGCCCTTTCGGTAGCATTGAAAATGATGCTCGGGGAGGGACTAAAAAATATCTTTGCCAGGCAGGCCCGCATCGGCCAGATGACGCGCGATGGTATCAAAGGTCTGGGGCTTTCCATTTTCGCCGATGAAAAATATGCCTCGAATACGGTTACGTCCGTAGCGATTCCTGAAGGTGTTGACGGTAAAAAGCTGCGACAGCTCATGCAGTCCGAGCACGGCATTGTACTGGCTGGCGGACAGCAGCATCTTGATGGTAAAATATTCCGCATCGGCCACCTGGGCCTGGTAAGTGAAGACGATATCAAGGAATTGATTGCAGCCCTTAAGATAACCCTGCCCGAAGCAGGCTTCGCCGGAATAAAGCAATAAGGAAAAACATATGGCGGATAAACGAAAAAAGGTACTGATTACTGACGATGTTTCCAAAGAGGGGATAGATATCCTGCGGAAAGAGGCGCAGGTGGACGTTAAGGTCGGGCTGGAGCCGGAGGAAATTATCGCCATTATCGGCGACTATGAAGCCCTGGTGGTGCGCAGCCAGACGATGGTCAAGGCCGACATTATCGAGGCGGGAAAGAAGCTGCAGGTTATTGCCCGGGCCGGCGTCGGTGTCGATAATGTCGATGTCGAGGCGGCGACACGCTACGGCGTGGTCGTTGTCAATGCCCCTACCGGTAACACGGTCTCGGCCGCCGAACATGCTATCGCCCTTTTACTGGCTTCGGCGCGTAATATTCCACAGGCTAATGAAGTGCTCAAGACCGGCGTGTGGCGGCGGAACGACTTTATGGGCACGGAACTGAGAGGCAAAACACTGGGTATTATCGGCCTGGGCAATGTCGGCTCGGAGGTGGCCAAACGAGCGCAGGGATTTGAAATGAGGCTGCTGGGCAACGACCCCCTGGTTTCTCTGGAATATGCCCAGAAACTCCAGGTAGAGCTCGTCGACTTAAAACAAATACTCAGGGAGTCGGACTTCATTACCCTGCACCTGCCGATGACGCCCCAGACCAGAGGCATGATTGGCGCCAGAGAACTGGCCCTGTGCAAACCATCGGTGCGTATCATAAATTGCGCGCGGGGCGGGCTTATTGACGAAGAGGCACTGGTCAAGGCGATAAAAGAGGAGAAAATAGCCGGGGCGGCTATCGATGTTTTTGAGAAGGAGCCCATAACCGAGAGTACCCTCTTCGGAGAGGATAACATCATCGTTACCCCGCACCTGGGTGCTTCCACGACCGAGGCGCAGGTGCTGGCGGCCAGGGATGTCGCCGAGCAGATTGTCGATGTTTTCCGGGGGCAACCGGCCAGGTCGGCCATTAACGTTCCTTATATACCTTCGGAGACTCTGGCGGCGCTGGCGCCCTATATGAAGCTGGCGACAACGTTATGTAAATTGGTCTACAAGCTGTCCGAGGGACAGGCGAAGACTATCCGTATCAAGTACGACGGCGATATTGCCAATTACGATACCAATGCCCTCAAGGCAGCGGTTGTCGGCGGCTTGCTCGAAGGCATCAGCGAAGAACGAGTTAATATCGTCAACTGCAACCTGATAGCTGCCAAGCGCGGCCTGACTGTCATCGAAGAGAAGGAGGCTGTCTGCGCTAACTACGCCAGCCTTCTAACCGTGGAGATAACAACTAATAAAGGGGCCTGTACCGTTTCTGGGACCGTCATGCATGATGAATCGCATATCGTACGGGTTAACGACTACTGGCTTGATATCGTGCCTGTTCCCGGGTCTTACTTCCTGTTCAGCGACCACCTCGACCGCCCCGGATTCATCGGGGCGATAGGTAAAATAACCGGTGACGCCGATATCAATATCAGCTCGATGCATCTGGGGCGTCTCAAGCCGAGGGGCCAGGCCTTGCTCGTGTTGACCATGGACGAGCCCCTGCCCGAAAAGCAGCAGCAGCAAATTTTATCTATACCTGACGTGTATTCCGTCAAGATGGTAGAGCTATAATCTGATATATAAATAACATCCTCGCTGCTTTATTTTATGTCATGCTGCTAATTGACTTGCCCTATCAGCGGTGTTATCATACCTCAGAGAAAATAAATTATTTTCATTAAAGTTAATATAAGGTAGTGCGATGTCACCGCTTAGCGAGCTTTACCAGCAGATAGCACTCTGTCAGAAGTGTGAAATAGCCAAATTCCGCACGAAGGTTGTGCCCGGTGAGGGGGCGGAAGATGCGGATATCATGTTTATCGGCGAAGCGCCCGGCTGGCATGAAGATCAGCAGGGGCGTCCTTTCGTGGGACCGGCCGGACAGTTCCTGGACAAGCTGCTGGCCTCCATTAACCTGAACCGCCAGCAGGTCTATATCGCCAATGTCATCAAGTGCCGCCCCACCAACAACCGCGACCCCCTGCCCACGGAAATGCAGAACTGCCGTCCCTGGCTGGACAGCCAGATTGAAATTATCAAGCCCAGGATGATTGTTACCCTGGGGCGTTACTCGATGGCGATGTACTTTCCCGGCAAGAGCATCAGCAAGATTCACGGTACGGCTCAAAAGCATGACGATATCATCTACTATGCCATGTATCATCCGGCGGCGGCTCTTCACCAGCAAAGCCTGCGACAGGCCATAGAGGCCGATATGCTCAAGATTCCGAAGATTCTAGCTGAAGCCACCAGTGTTCAGGAGGCCAAGCCACAGCCGCAGCAGTTAAATATGTTCGAGGTTTAAATTTATGTCAAGGCCTAAGTTGAAGTTGATACCGCTCGGCGGGCTGGGAGAAATCGGCAAAAACATGATGGTGCTGGAGTACGGCGATGATATCCTCATCATCGACGCCGGCCTCATGTTTCCTGAAGAAGAAATGCTCGGTATCGACCTAGTGATTCCCGACCTCAGCTATGTCGTGGAAAGAAAGGAAAAAGTAAGGGGTATCGTTATCACCCACGGTCATGAAGACCACATCGGTGCCCTGCCCTATTTATTACCGCAGCTCAATAACGCGCCTGTTTATTCGACGAAACTTACCAACGGGCTCATCCGCGTCAAGCTGAAGGAAAGAAGGACGCGTGAGGGAGTCAACCTGAAAATATTGAATCCTGGAAACGAAGTCAACCTCGGGAAGTTTACCGTCGAGCTGTTTCCCGTTTGCCACAGTATCCCCGATGCGGCCGGTATCATCGTGCGCACGCCGGAGGGAGTCATCATTCACAGCGGCGATTTCAAGATTGACTATACTCCGGTCAGCGGCAAGGGGACCGACCTTTCCCGGCTGGCAACTCTGGGTGCCCAGGGAGTTTTACTCCTGCTTTCCGATTCCACCTATGCCGAGCTTCCCGGCTATACCCCCTCCGAACAGATTGTCGGCGAGTCGCTGGAACACGTTATCGCCAATGCTCCGGGGAGGGTGATTGTCACCACATTTTCATCGCTGATTTCGCGTGTACAGCAGGTCATCAATGCCGCCGCCAAGTACCAGCGACGTGTCTTCATCGTCGGCCGCAGCATGACCGATACGGTAAACATCGCTCTGGAGCTGGGCTATCTCAACGCTCCTGAAGGACTGCTGGGACGGATTGATGAGGTCAAAGGCCTGCCGTCTGATAAGATAGTCCTGGTAACTACCGGCAGTCAGGGAGAGCCTACCTCCGCTCTGGTACGCATGGCCAACCGCGACCACCGCCACGTGCACATACAGCGCGGCGATACCATCATACTTTCGGCGACGCCGGTTCCGGGTAATGAATCACTGGTCAACAGGACCGTGGACAGCCTTTTCAAGCAGGGTGCCAGTGTCTTGTATGGTAAGCTGGGACAGGTGCATGTCCACGGCCACGGCAGTCAGGAAGAACTGAAACTTATTCTGAGCCTGGTCAAGCCGAAATTTTTCATGCCAATCCACGGGGAGTACCGTCACCTCAGCCTTCATGCCCGGCTGGCGGAATCGGTGGGCATCCCCACCGAAAATATCTTTGTCATGGAGGATGGCGATGTCCTCGAACTCAACGCTAATACGGCCAGGGTAAGTGGAAAAGTCGGCTCCGGGCATGTCTATGTCGATGGCTTGAGTGTCGGCGATATCGGCGGGGTTGTCCTGCGTACCCGTAGAATGCTTTCCCGCGATGGTATTGTCGTGGTGATTATTGCCGTGAATCGGCAGACCAGCAAACTGGTCGGTCGTCCCGACATCGTTACCAGAGGTTTTGTCGATACCAGAGAGTTCAAGGACATGATGAATGAAAGCCGCGAGTTGCTGGCGCGGACGCTGGACCATAGCGGAGGCCGTGTCGCCGAGTGGAGCTTTATCAATACCAAGGTCAAGGATACCCTGGAAAAGTTCTATTATCAGCGGACCAAGCGCCGACCCATGATTCTTCCCTTCATGGTGAAAGTATAATAATACGAGGAGCTTAAGAGGGTTCACCCTGAAAGGGTGAGGTTAGTAATCTCTATGGCTAGAAAAAAATTACCCGTAAATGATAAACCCAGAGCCAGAAGGGAGCCTAGAAAGCGGCCTTCACAGTCGTTACTGGGACTGTTCTTCCGTTTTCTGATATCGACCCCCGTCCGCCAGCTTATCATGGTTGTTATTATCGTGGTTTTACTGTATGTGTTCTGGGGAAAACTAATCGATTTCGGCGAAAATCTCCTTGAGCTTTTTGGAATCGGCCTAGCCTTTATCGTTGCTGCTGTTGTTACCCTCATCGTGCTTATCTGGCGGCGTAGGTTTGGCTCGTTAGTCTTCCGGTGGAACCGGTGGCTGGGCAGTATTGCCTTCGTTCTGGCGGTCTGGGGCATACTGGCTGCTGTCAATTATACCGACAGAGACTTATTGAAAAACGGCCTGGGCGGCAGCTTCGGACGTGAAATTATCGATTTTCCGAACTTCAACTTCATTTACGCGCTGCGCATAATAGCCCTGATGGTTATTGGTATTTTCCTGGTGGCACCGCGTTCCAGTTTCAGGGCTATCGGGCGATTCTTTGTCTGGGTAGGCGAGCAGTTCAAGAGGCGGCCGGCACCGGCCCGAACTGCCCGCCCCGAGGCAAAGCAGCCGGCACATCGTGTTCTTCATCCCAGGACTCCGATTGAGAGCAAACCGCCCCTGCCCAGGGTAATGGAAGAACCGGTGGTGCCGCCCGAGGTAGTCAGTTCCCGGAAGAAGCTGGAAGAACTGGCGGAAAAAGCCGCGGCAATAAAACCCGGTACGGAAAAACCGGCTGAAACAGAACCATCGCCCAGACAGGAGCTGCGGCAGGTGGCCGAAGATGTCTGGAAGAAATACGGGCAGTCGGCGGACCTGGAAATCATCGATGGCTGGCGTTTGCCGCCCGTCGATATTCTGGATACTTCCCCCGAAGTCCAGTTCAGCCAGGACCAGAATCTGCAGAGGGCCAAGCTTATCGAGGAGACGCTGGCCAGTTATAATGTCGAAGCCAAGGTGGTACAGATTAATGCCGGCCCTACCGTTACTCAGTTCGGCGTGGAACCCGGCTGGGACAGGAAATATAAGGAAATCAAAGAAAGAGACCGTGACGGTAATGTCCAGATGAGGCTGGAGGAAGTAGCCAAGACCAGGGTCAAGGTAGAGAGGATTAGCTCTCTGGCTAACGACCTGGCGCTGGCACTGGCGGCGCCCACCATCAGGATTGAAGCCCCGGTACCGGGAAAATCTTTTATCGGCATCGAGGTGCCCAATACGATTTCGGATATGGTCAGCCTGCGTGGGGTGGTTGAGACCAGTGTTTTCCAGAAATTGCACGCCAGGACCAGGATGGCGCTGGCTCTGGGCAAGGGCGCCGGCGGTGAGGCTATAGCCGCTGACCTTACCAAGATGCCCCACCTTTTAATTGCCGGGGCTACGGGCAGCGGCAAGACGGTCTGTCTGAACACCATTATATGCTGCCTTCTGATGCATAATACACCTAATGATATCCGGTTCATCCTCATCGACCCCAAGAGGGTCGAGTTGACCCAGTATAACAGCATCCCGCACCTAGCCACTCCGGTTATTGTCGATACCACCAAGGCTTTAGGCGCTCTACGCTGGCTTTTACAGGAGATGGACCAGCGCTACCAGAAGCTGGCAACATCCGGGGCGCGTCACATCGAGGGCTATAATAAGGATAAATACGGTAGGGAAAAGCTGCCCTACCTCATTTTGATTATCGATGAGCTGGCCGATTTGATGATGGCCGGCTTCGACGAGGTTGAGAACAACCTGTGCCGGCTGGCCCAGCTATCCCGTGCTACCGGCATTCATCTGGTCGTGGCGACGCAGCGTCCCTCGGTAGATGTGGTTACCGGGCTCATCAAGGCAAACTTTCCCACGCGTATCAGTTTCGCCGTTACTTCGCAGGTGGACTCGCGCACCATCCTCGATGGCGTCGGTGCCGAGAAACTCCTGGGTCGCGGCGATATGCTCTTCATGCCCACCGAGGCCGCCAAACCCAAGCGCCTTCAGGGCTGCTTTCTTTCCGACGCTGAGATAGACCGGCTGGTGTATTTCTGGGGTGGGCAGCAGCAGGAGGAGCCCGATAAGCTGAAGTTGGAGACACTCGTGGCCACTGCCCCGGCAGGCACTATCGGCGGACACCCACGTGACCCTCTATTGGAGCAGGCCAGAGAACTGGCCAGGCAGCACGAAAATATCTCCACGTCTTTCCTGCAGCGGCGACTGCACATCGGCTACCCGCGGGCGGCGCGCCTCATGGAGCAGCTTGAGGCGGTTCTTCAACAGGAGAAAGAGGCGGAGACCGTGGAAGAGGATAGCGGGGACGAAGAGATAGACGAATTAACATGAAGTTATTACATCCTTGAAGAGGATATAGTAAGGAGGTGCTGAATGTATGACAGAGTGCTGGTACCGCTCGATGGCTCGGAATTGGCCGAGGTAACGCTATGGTATGCCGCGAGGCTGGCTGGCAGGCTAGGTGCCGCGCTCACCATTGTTTATGTTTATTCGCCCGGTGACTTGACATCCCAATATATGCATGAATGTTATCTCAGAGATGTTGTTGCCAGAGTCAAGGCCGATGCCGATAACATCGCCGCGGAAACAAAAGGCGGAGATATCACGGTAGAATACAAGATGCTCAAGGGTGACCCCGCTGAAGAGATTGTCGACTATGCTGACAGGGCTAAAATCGACCTGATTATCCTATCAACTCAGGGAAAATCCGGCATAAAGCGCTGGCCACTGGGCAACGTGGCGAATAAAGTAGTCGGGGCTACCCGTAAACAGGTCCTTCTTATCAGAGCCAGGGGTGCGCAATCTGACGTATATAAAGACAGGCTGGTCAAGGTACTCGTGCCCATCGACGGTTCCAGGGAAAGTGAATCGATACTCAGATTTGTTACCTACATGGCTGCCGAGCTTGATTTAGATGTAACTCTTTTCCATATATGGGTACGAGAAGTCAATACGTATCCCACCCAGGAAACACTCAGAAGAAAGCAGGAAGAAAAAAACCAGGCAAGCAATTATGTCAACAGGCTCGGGAGAAGGTTAAAAGATAAGGGACTGCGTACGAAGGTCGTTTTCAAAGATGTACTGACCGGCGGAGAAGCCGAGGAGATAATAAAGCTGGCGGAAGAAGGGGAATTCAGCATGGTAGCCATGGCTACGCACGGCAGGTCCGGGGTTGGCCGCTGGATATTCGGGAGCAATGCCAACAAAGTTTTAAACGAAGGCAGCACTCCGCTTTTACTCATCAGGCCGGCTAAAAGCAAGAAAAAGGCTAACCGAAGTAGCGAATAGGACGTAATCAAACCATCCCGAATCCCCAGAATACCACCATCACGATTCCCGCTGATAGCAGCGCGCCTGCGGCTACCTGGGCCGGCGAGTGCTGATTCAGCCTGACTCTCGACCAAGCCACCGGCGGCAGCAGTAATATCGTCAGGGCCCCGGCGGCACCGTAGACAATCGTTATAACGGTCGCAGAAGCAGCCGTGAAAGCGGTGTGCAGGCTTATCTTCCAGAAGCGGTTTATCGTCATGAAGACAACTATCGCCACTAGTCCGACGGTGAACGTAACGGCCAGCAATTCCGGGGCTTCAAAATACCATAGTATGCCGCAGCCGATGGTGGCCGGCACACTTGCCAGAATGTAAATAATGTTTCTCTGCTGGCGGGGGCTAACGAAGATGCCGTCCAGCTTTTTCTGCCGAACCATGCAGATAACGACGGCAAATATCGGCAGCACGCTGAGAGCTATCGAAATTAATGACCATTTCAGGGCTTCGCCCGCGCTATTGGTAGACTCCACGGCGAGCAGTATGATTACGATAAAGCTCATCAGGAACGGGTTCAGTATGTCGGAGGTCAGCTTGGCCAGTCTTTCTCTCATTGTCAATCAGATGCTATCCTATCCTATCCTATCCTATTATCCTGTGTACAAGCAATAAATCAGGAGTCGAGAGCATGACAGTCATAGTAAATGACGACAATGTACGTATAGAGACAATGCAGATGGGCCCGTACGGCACCAACACCTGTATCGTTGTTTGTCAGGAGACGCGGGACAGTCTGGTAGTGGATGCCCCGGCCACGGCGATATCACCACGGTAAAGAAAGCCAAAGAAGAATACGCTGTCTTTGCCTCCCGTCCCCACAACCCCCAACCTCTGCGGGGATGTCCTCTGGCTTTCTTCCTAGTACCGCAACTCGATGCGGTGGAAGGCTTCGGCCAGCTCGAATTCTTCTCCCTCTGCATTCATCCTGGCCCAGTCGCGCATGCGCTCTCGCATCTCCGGAGGTATGTCCCCCACCTGGCTCTTGTGGCAGCCCAGGGCGGCCAGCTTGGTATCGAAAGTATCCGTAACATCCAGGCGGTAGTTAATGTCATCCGAAGCCCAGAACCACATCTCCCTGACTTTATGGGGTTCCAGTCCCTCGTCAAGTAATTCCGGATAGGAAAGGTGGTCCCTGGCATAAGGGAAAACGGCGTCCAGCGTCACCTGCCCGGCGATACGGTGGTCGCGGTGCCACATGTACTTGCGGTACGGGTCCGCCGTCACCACCGCGTAAGGCTGGTAGAGTCGTATCACGCGCACGAGCGCTTTCCGGAACTCATCCGAATCTTCAAGACCCTGGTCGGGGTAACGCAGGAAAACGACGTCGCTGACGCCCAGCAGCTTGGCCGCCGCCAGCTGTTCCTGCTCGCGGATTCCGGCCAGTTCTTCCGGCTTCATATTTCTGTCGCTGGTGCCTTTATCACCATTGGTGCACACCACGTAGATAACCTTCTTCCCTTCCCGTGTCAATCGGGCTACCGTACCCGCGACACCGAATTCAGCATCGTCGGGATGTGGCGTCACCACCATCAAATAAGTCTGATTATCCATAACAAGTGTAAGCTCCTCGAGTAAGGGTGGATATATTAATTGTATAACATTCCTCAAGTTGGTACAATTATAACGAGTGTAGCCAGAGGTCTCCGAATCCAACATGACTAAGTCCCCTTATAATATCAGGAATTACCGGCCCGCCGATTTCAATTTCTTCGTCCTGTTGTATATCGAAGCAGAAAAGCAGGAACCTATCGGCCGGCCGGTCACGCCGCAGGCTATCGCCGAGAAGCTGTCCCGTCCTGGCTTTTCTACTGAGCATGATTTACTGGTTGTGGAAAAGACCGGCGAAATCATCGGCTTTGTGGATATGTTACCGGAGCTGGATATTGAGCGGGTTATCGTCGACTGCTGGCTGCGGCCGGAACACCGCCGCAAAGGACTGGGCAAAAAACTCCTCGATTTCGCCATGAAACACGCCGGAAAACTGGGGGCTAGGTTTCTCCATGTCAACGTAAGGGAAGATAATGCCGTTGCCGGGACTGTGCTCTCCAAACTGGGGTTCGTATGTGTTCGCCGATTCCTGGAATTGAGGCTGGACTTGAACAAAGCAGGCCGGCAGGAGCTGGAACGGGCCTTTTGCGAGTGCCGTTACCTGCGCGAAGGCGAGGAAGAAATGCTGACGCAAATACAGAACCTCAGCTTCGCCGGGCACTGGGGATACAATCCCAATACCGTAGAAGCGATGGCTTATAGTATCAGCCTGAGCCACCGTTCCCCGAAGGATATTGTCCTGGCCTGTGACCAAGATGAAGTTATCGGCTACTGCTGGACGGAGGTAACCTCCGGCGGACAGGGGCGGATTTTCATGATTGGCTCGGCTCCGGATTACCGCGGCAAGGGCATAGGCAGGAAGCTGTTACTGGCCGGTCTGGCTAACCTGAAAAACAAAGGCGCTGGTGAGGTCTGGTTGACGGTAGACAGCGAGAATAAGGCGGCCTGTTCCCTTTATGAATTGATAGGATTCGAGTTGCAGACGAACTATCTCTGGTATGAAAAGGCGGTAGATTAGGCCACCGGTGTCATCTGCCTGTCCGTTGACAGGCTCAGTTCTCTTATCACACCCACGGCGATACTCGCCCAGCTATATCTATTTATAGAGTCCCTTATGGAGAGGGCGGACTCTACATCCCTGGGTGGTCTCGACAGGAGCGGAGCTATGCCGTCGGCGAGGTTCTGAGGTGTGTTCCCGGCTACTACATAGCCCGTCTCGCCCTGGCGGATAATGTTTTTCAGGTCGCCGACATCCGTCGCCACCACCGGCGTGCCGCAGGCCAGCGACTCCAGCGCGACCAGGCCGAAACTTTCGTAATAAGAGGGCACCACGCAGACATCGGCGGCGCTGTAGAAATACGGCAGCTCCTCCTGCTTTATCATACCTTGAAACGTAACCCTGTCCTGTATCTTCAGTTCCCCGGCTAGTTTCCGTAATCTCTCTATTTCGCTTCGACTGTACTCGTCGCCGCCGATTATTATCATGCGCAGGCCTTTATAATCTTGCAGACGAGGTATAGCCTTTAGAAGCTGGTCGATGCCCTTCAGCGGGTCAATCCTGCCGACGAACAGGATAATTTTCCCATTGGTCAGTCCCAGTTTCTGCCTGGCGGCCATCCTTGCCACCGGTTGAAATATCTCCATATTGACCCCGCAGGGCACAATACCGATTTTATCCGGCAGGGCTCCGTAGCGACGTATGAGTTCCTCTTTTTCTCTCTCGGTAGCCACGATAACACGCTGGCAATCGTTAGCCGCTTCCCTTTCCGTGACGATGCGGAGCTCGGGGGCATCCTCTCCGATGCCGATGGCGTTTTTCACGGCGCCCAGGGTATGGAACATGATGACGTGAGGCACCTGCCACCACTGCTGTAGATATTTGCCCACCCATCCGGAGAGCCAGTAGTGGCTGAAAATAATGTCGTACCGGAGCCCGTTATTCTTTCGGAAATTCTCCAGGTTACAGGTAAATTCCGGGAGGCAGGAATATACGGCCAGTTTGTGTATTTGCTCTTCTTCTCCCGCCTTGAGGTGAATAAGCCGTGCCTGCTGACCCAGGTCGACAATCTGACGGTCGGCCGGGTCATGGGCACGGGTATAGACATCCACGTAATGTCCCTGTTTACCCAGTTCGTGAGCCAGTTCCCGGATATAGACGCTCATGCCGCCGGTGTCCCTGGCTCCCAGGTCGCCTACCGGGCAGCTGTGGGCGCTCAACATAGCTATTCTCAATCTATTTTCGGCCATTAGTTTTCACCTGTCTCTCACTGCTATTTGATGGCTATCTGGCATCGGTACAAGGGTACCTCTTGCCCTCCCAGGTGATATTTATACGTTTCCGCACCTTTGAGAAAGTCCCATTTCTTTTTACCCTTCTCGATGCTCTCTTTAAGACAGAGGACTTTGCATAGTAGCCCCACGCTCAAATAGTTGAACCGGGGGTCATAAGCACTATTATATAGGTAGTGCACGTCCTTATAGTCGAAGCCTATGGTCATGGCGGCTGGTTGGTTGTCCAGCTCGATAATGCCAAACCTCAGCAGCCCAATCTCGGCCATAGCTTTGGCTAAATACTTAAAGAATGATTCCATCTGCGGAGTCATGAAATTAGCTTTGTCTTCCCGGCTCATCGGAAAAAGTTTCAGAAATAGTTCCAAATATTCTTCAAGCTCCTGGCCGGCCTCAAGGCAGCGGTGCTCTACATTGCCGGCCCCCCATAAACGCCTCATCTTGCGCTTTACTTCGTGACGCTGCTTGGTACTTAACATTGCCAGGTACTCGTCCCAGGCAGACGGCAAGTCCATCTCCAGAGAGATATCCTCCTGGGTATTAACGACCTTATACCCTCGTTCAGCGGCTGCTTTTGTAAGGCTGTTAAGCACCGTGGAATCCGGACGTACATGCTTCAGGTCCAGCGACTTGATATCGTTCTTTTTCAAATCATCCAGAAGTATATTAAAGAAATCATCCTCCATGCCGGGTGTAATAATAAAGTCCAGATAATCACAGACATCGGTATCGCCAATGAAAAGGGCTGTTTTCTCCTTTATCATTAACGGGGCGATACCGATGATTCTCTCTCCCTGCCGCACCGTGCGTATGAGCGGTTCGACTCCGGAGCCGAATACCTGCCACCAGACCTGCAACCAGGCCGGTAAAACGAACACGGAGGGCCAGTTGAGATTTTGCCTGGAATCCGCCCGGTAAGTGTCAAGGTCGGCCAGGCTATCTTCGCTAATGGTGTAACTCATGTGCCTCTCTAATAGTCTAGCATGTTGATAGTGGGCTGGCAAAAGGACTATTATCACATGGTTTCGCTGCGAGATGTGTGTCGTTGACAAAAAAGAGCCATTGCAGTAACCTTTTAGCGAGCCGGGTTTCACCTGCCGTAAAAATAGTTACAAGAAAGGACGATGAAATGGCCAAGCGAATCATTCTTTATAATCTGGCGGAGCATGTGACCGACGAGGAGTTCAAGGATTACGTTACCAGTGAAAAAGGCCCCCTGATTGACAGCCTTCCGTCTGTCAAGAAATACGAACTGGTCAAGATAACAGGTTCAATGACGGGAGAGATTCCCTATAAATACGTTGGTATTGTGCATGTGACCAGCATTGACGAATTCAATCAGAAAGCTGCTGTAACGCAACAATATCAGGACTTTTTGAAGAAATTCGGGCCGATGGTATCAGACCTTCTGATGCTTTCCGGGGAAGAAATATACTAATCTGACAGGGTGCGATTTATTTTCAGGACGCGTGTCCCTTTTTAGCTGTATGTGTACCTGATTTAAAGGACCAGAGCAGAATTTGCAAAGGGGGTAGTTATGCATCTGGAGCATCTCTTGACGGAGGACCAGCGTCAGCTGCGGCAGACTCTGAGGGATTTTACCAGAAAAGAGATTATACCCATCACTAGGCAACTGGAAGAAGACTATAGTCTGGTTGAGAAAGTCCATCAAAAACTTGTTGATATCGGAATTCAGGCGTCTGGATACCCTGTTGAATATGGCGGTGGTGGTATCAACTCCATGACCAATATGGCTATTATCGCCGAGGAACTGTCCAAAGGTGACGCCGGCATGGCCCTGACAGCTTGCTCGAATACGGCCGGTGCGGGACCGGCCGCCGCCGTCGGTAACAAGGCGATTCTGGACAGGTTCGCTCCTCTCTTTTGTCAGGGCAAGTTGGCCTACGCCTGCCTGTCGATGACTGATGAAGCTGGAGGGGCTGATACAGAGAACCCTCTGATGCATGGTGCCGGTATTAAGACAACCGCCAGGCTTGAGGGTGACGAGTATGTCATCAACGGCAGCAAGATGTGGCCGACTCATGGCGGTATAGCGGAGAGCTATATCACTTTCTGCAACACCGACCTCAGTCTTGGCGATGATGGGATTGCCATGATTATAGTTCCCAAGGATGCGCCGGGGCTAACGTTTGGCAAGCCGGAAAAGAAGATGCTCTTTAAGACGGTTATCAATGGCGCCGTCTATTACGATAACGTCAGGGTATCGAAGGAGTACCGGGTTGCCGGTCCCGGGATGGACGCCAATTTGTGCTATATGCTTACGACGGTAGCCGGTTGGTCCGGAGGGGTCCAGGCCCTGGGTATTGCCGAGCGAGCTTTCGAGATAGTGCTGGAATATACCGGTACTCGCATGGGGGGATTCAAGCCGGTAAGGCAGCACAGTATCGTGGCCGGGATAATCGCCGATATGGCTATCGGTATCGAGATGATGAGGGCCAGCCTCTATAATCTGGCTTTTATATATGACCATCCGGATATATACGGTCCGATATACGGAGCACCGTGGTCGCCGGAGTTAATAGCCAAGGGGGCCGCCGCCAGGGTCTTTGCCGCTGACAAGGCTGTCGAGATAATCAACAAGGGCGCCGAATTACTGGGCTCGATGGCTATTTCCGAGGACTTCCCCTACGAGAAGTGCCTGAGAGATGTGAAGATATGCCAGCTCTGGCTCGGGGGACAGCAGATATGTCGCTATAAGGTTGCCCAGGGTTATTATGACTTAAAGAACTGGGCTTAAGTGCGTCCTGGTAAAAATAAGGTCTTGGAGAAAGGAGACAAATATGGCAAAGCAAATTATTCTTTACAATCTGGCGGACCATGTGACCGATGAGCAGTATAAGGATTATGTGGTTAATGAAAAAGGTCCGTTACTGGACAGCCTGCCGGGGGCTAAGAAGTTCGAAATGGTTAAAATAACCGGCTCGATGAAGGGAGAGATACCTTACAAGTATGTAGGTATCATGCATATTGATGACATGGACTTATTTAACCGTGAAGCTGCGCCTTCAAAGAAATTCCAGGACTTCTCGGCCAAATGGAGTACCATGGTGAAGCCGGACTTTCAGACACTGATAGGTGAAGAAATATATTAGTCGAACGGGATTCAGATAAGCACGCCGTCGGTTAAATTGGCAGTATGTATATAGGTCTCTATGCTGGGTTCTCCTTCGCAGATATCCAGGACAGTGGCTTTATATTCTGGCGATTTTAGATACGCGTCGAAGTCTTCCCGTTTTTCCCATATCAACATGGCTCCCTGGGCGGAGGTCTCGGGGTTCATGATAAAGAATTTCTCCTTTAGTCCGGGAATCTTGCGGCAGCTTTCCACCACCTGCTGGATGTGCTTTCTCGCCACATCGATATCGGCCAACTGCTTCCTGACTTCGTCCTTCAATTCGAATTTCACAATAGCGGCTATCATTCCTGCCTCCTTATGAATAACGTTTATGTTATTTCTATCCTTTTCAGGGGAGGAGGTGTTTAAGGTGAGGAAATTTGTCTTCCGCGTGGGGAAATATCAGGGCTTTGGTAAAGGCATTATTAAAATCCGGCTCGACGGCTAATTCCACGTACTCCACCTGTCTGGCCATGACATCGGCCTCTTTCCTTTTAGCCATGTTAAGAAGCGCCATACGAGCGCCGTCGCCGGCGGCGTTGCCAACCGCGTAGACATTTTCCGGGGCGCAGTCGGGGAAAAGACCGATAACGGACGCCGACTCTTTATCGATGTAGCTTCCGAAGGCCCCGGCCAGAATCACCTTGTCGATTTTATCGATTCCCAGTCGATTCATCATAATTCTGGCGCCGGAATACATGGCGCCCTTGGCAAGCTGTACCGCCCTGATGTCTTTCTGGCAAATGACGATATCATGGTCGATGGATGTTTCCTTCGCCCAGGCAATGACGAACTCAGGTTCATTACCGTTTCGAAGTAAGCGTGGGGATTTCAGTCCGGTATTGAAACGCCCGCCTTTACCGATAATACCGGCCAGGAACATCTGGGCGGCGGCGTCGAATATCCCCGAGCCGCAGATGCCCCGGGCTCCTATGTTCTTAACTTCGGTATTCCAGCGTTCGTTGCCGATTACCTTGAACTGCACTTCTTTCGTCTCCGGGTCTATCTTCAGTTTCTCGATGGCCCCTGGAGCGGCGCGCATCCCGTGCCTTATTTCAGCCCCCTCGAAGGCAGGGCCGGTGGCGCATGAGGAGGAAAACAGCTTTTTACGATTTCCCAGAATCAGCTCGCCGTTGGTGCCGATATCTATAATAAGCAGCATTTCATCCTGGTTGTAGGGTTCTTCGGCGATGAGTACGCCGACATTATCCGCACCGACGAACCCGGCCTCTATCGGCAGGACGTGGACGTAAGCGCCCGGCGCTATCTTGAGTCCGAGGTCGCGGGCCTTGATATCCAGAGAGTGCTGCACGCTGGGAGAAAACGGTGTCTTACCAAGATACTGGGGGTCGATATTCAGAAATATGTGGTGCATGCAGGTATTGCCGACGACAGCCATGTCGATGATATCCGACCGCCGGATACCTGCCCTGGCCGCGGCCCGCCCGGTAATCTGGTTTAGCCCTTTAATGATGGTCCGGTTCATCTGTTTCAGGCCGTTTTTACCCTTTACGGAGTAGCCGATACGGGACATTACGTCTTCGCCGTAAGCGACCTGCGGGTTCATCATGGCATTGGTGGCCAGTACCTCGCCGGTGGTCAGGTCGCAGAGATAACCGGCTACGGTGGTGGTGCCGATATCGACCGCCAGGCCATAGCCCCCGGCAACCTGCCCCGATTCTACATTGATAATTTCCTTTTTATTCCAGACCGAGACAGTAACCTTCCAGTTGCCCTCCCGTACGATGTTCTGCAGGTTCAGCAGTACCGGATAATCGATGTTCAGGTCGCGCAGTTTGAATTTTTTACCAAGAGCCTCCTGAAGTCGCTCGAGGTCGCTGAGGTTATCGTGCAAGGTAGCGTTCTTGAGTTCGACATAGTATTTCTTCACTGCCGGCTTGAGCTTGATATCTCGCATGGTGGCCTCCTTGCGTACCACCTGCTTGCTCTTCCGGCTCTCCTCGGGAACAAAAACAACGATATCGCCATGGATGCGGGTCTGGCATGCCATCCGGTAGTTCTGGCGCAGCTGCGACTGGTTCAGGAATTTCTCGTTCCCCTCACCAATCATGGCAACGGACGCTATCTTCGACCGGATTCCGTATTTGGCGAAGTAACCTTTCTCAATCCTGACCTTGCACTTGCCGCAGGTGCCTTTGCCCCCACAGATACTTTCTATATCGGCGCCCAGTTGCTGGGATGCCTCCAGAATGGTAGCGCCGTCACCCACCTTGCCACGCACGCCACATGGCTGGAAAACGACCATGTGTCTATCGTTCTTCATTACTTACAATCTTACCATTTAAAGACGTATTAATTCAAAGCTGCGGATTACACATTGTGGAGTAGTGGAGTGCTAACTCACGGGATAAGCTGTAAATGTTCCGGGGGTGGCCCGGGTGAGAAAAGACAACATGGAAGGGAGTTTGGGGGGGGGGGGAGTTAAAACTCCGATATCTGCTCCAGGTGGTGGTTGACATCTCCGAAGCTGAACTCGCTGGCTCTGGCTTTCTTGGTATAGTAGTGCAGGATATGGTCTTCCGTGAAGCCGATGGCTCCGTGAACCTGATGGGCCGAGTTCATCACACGGCGGCAGGCCTGGCTGACCCAGGCTTTGGCAATAGCCACTTCTCTGGCGGCCGGTAGCCCCTTATTTATTCTCCAGGCCGCCTGATGGGTGGCGAACCTTGAACCGTCGATATCAATGAGCATATCGGCGCAGCGGTGTTGGACACTTTGAAAGGCTCCGATGGGATGGCCGAAGGCTATCCTTTCTTTGGTATAGTCCCGCGTTATATTCAAGGCCTGCTGGGCTAATCCGACCATCTCGGCGCATCTGGCCACGTTGGCTTTCTGGAGAATCTTTTCCGCGTAAGGCCAGCCTTTATCTATCTCTCCCAGGACGCTATCCCCGGATACCCTCACATCATCGAAAGTCACTTCTGCCTGCTTGTCACCTGATATTGTTTTCAGCGACTTGCAGCTTACGCCTGGAGTATTTATGTCAACTATGAAAAGGGATATCCTCTCACGGGGATTTTCCGCTTCGCCGGTCATGGCGGCGCAAATCAGGTAATCAGATACGTGGGCATCGGTCACGAAGAGCTTTACGCCGTTGATAACAAAGTCGTCTCCCTGCTGCGTGGCTTTCGTCTGAATAGCATCAGGAGTGTATTTGGCCGATTCTTCTGCCAGGGCCAGCGTTATAATAGTCTTACCTTCGGAAATATCGGGCAAAAATTTCTGTTTCTGCTCATCGCTGCCAGCCTCGATAATGGACGAAGCTCCCAGGACGACGGTAGAGAAAAAGGGACTGATGAAGCAGGCGCGTCCCATCTCCTCCAGCACCACGATTAAGTCCAGGAAGTCCCCTATACCTCCGTAATCCTCCGGGATGGAAAGTCCCAGCAGGTTCATCTCCGCCAGCTTTTTCCACAGCTCCGGAGTGTAACCCTTCTCGTCACCGGCCATTGCCCGCAGGACTTTATCGGTATATTCACCGGTCAGAAAGTCTCTGGCCAGTGTCTGCATCATTTCCTGCTGCTCGTTAAGGGCAAAATCCACGATTTTCCTCCGTGAAATCAATTCTTCTATTAGCGCAGACGCGGCAGGCCCAGTCCCCGCTGGGCGATAACATCCCGGTCTATCTCGGACGTGCCCTGCTCCAGGCTGTGACCGAAGGAGCGCAGATAGCAGGAAGGTATCCTGCCGTACATGGGCACCCGTGCCGACTCCTCGGTGAGTTGACTGTACTGCCCCAGCAGCTCCATGCCGAACTCCGAGACCCGCTGGAGAAGCTCGAAGCCATACATTTTACTCATGGCCGATTCGTAATTGGGTACCATGCCCTGACTCTGCATCCAGGTGACGCGGTAATGCAGCAGGCGGGCCACTTCACAATCGGCTTTCATCTGGGCTAAGCGATTTACCATTATGAGATTTAGCAGATTGTTATCCCGTGCGTATTCCGCCAGGTCTTCGAGATAGGTACCCGCCACGGCGTAGGCCGTGTCGCTGGTGCGTTCGTAATCGAGCAGCGACATGACCACGTAAAAACCCTTGTTCAATCCGCCGACGATATTCTCCTTGGGGACACGCACATCGTCGAAAAAGACCTCGTTGAACTCGTGGTGCCCCGCCATGTTGATGATAGGATTGACCGTTATCCCCGGCGTTTTCATATCGACCAGGAAAAAGGTAAGCCCACGGTATTTCGGCGTGACCTCACGGTCGGTTCTGACTACCAGGGCATTCCAGTCGGCAAAGTGCCCGTTGGTGGTCCATATCTTCTGCCCGTTGATGTTAAAACAGTCTGCGTCTTCTCTGGCAAATACTTCTATGGACGCCAGGTCGGATCCGTGTCCCGGCTCGCTGAGGGTCTCGCACCACATGACCTTGCCGGAGGCGATACCCGGCAGGTGCTGCTTTTTCTGTTCTTCGCTGCCCTTGAGCAGGAGTGCCGGAGCAACGATGCCGGCGCCGATGGAGTCGTAGCCCGGCGAATGATACCGGGACAGTTCTTCCCGGAGTATGAGGCGGTAAAACGGCGAGGCGTCCTGGCCACCGTATTCCTTGGGCCAGTGCCTGGAGAGCCAGCCCTTAGCCCCCAGCTTTTCCGCCATCGCCCGGTGAACTTTTATCCAGTCGTGCTGGGCGGACATATCGAAGAAGGTCAACCGCTTTTCCCGGTATTCCTGCGGGACATCTTTTTCCAGGAATTCGGCGACTTCACTGCGGAAAGCCTCTTCTTCGGGAGTGAACGTAAAATCCACTCAATACTCCTATCTAGCAACGCTTTGTCATTGCGAGCGTAGCGTGGCAATCTCTATCTCGAACTAAGTATAGCATCGGGATTGCCACGCTACGCTCGCAATGACACTCAAGCAACTCTATTTGCCGGTGAACCTGGGCGAGCGACGGTAGTTCATGGATGTCAGTCCCTCGTTCAGGTCTTCGGTCAGGGCGATATCACCCGAAATTGCGGCCTCGAGGTACAGTGCCGTCCGCTGGTCAGCCTGGGCGCCGTAGTGAAGCAGACCTTTGGCCAGCTTCTGAGCTAACGGGGCACCGTTCGCCAGCTTGGCGGCAATTTCGTCAACCAGGGCATTGAACTTATCCGGTTCGGCAATAAAGCTCACTATACCCCAGTCGAGGGCTTTCTCGGCCATAACCGGGTCGGCCAGCAGTATCATCTCTTTAGCGCGCGCCCACCCTATCAACCGTCCCAAGCGCTGCGTGGCACCCGCTCCGGGTAGCAGACCCAGGGTAATTTCGGGGAGCCGCAGCTGTGCTCTGGTGTTCATTATCCTGATATCGCAGGCCAGGGCAAGCTCCAGTCCGCCGCCCATCGCCGCGCCGTTGATGGCTGCAATTACCGGCTTGGGGTAAGTTTCGATTCTGGTAAATACCTCGTGAGGAGCCTCGCTAAAATTGAAAGCGTCATTCATCTGGCCGGTAGCAAACGCCGAGACGTCGGCACCGCCGCAGAAATTGGCGCCGGCTCCGGTGATGACGATACACTGCACGCCGATGTTTTTCTCAAGCTCACTAAGGGCTTTGTTTATCTCCGTCATGAAGTCGGCATTAAAGGCATTGGCACGATTGGGCCGATTCAGCGTTAACCATGCCACTTTAGTTTCCTTGTTGGTATCCAGCTTGACGAACTCGTATTCTCCGGGGGCATAGGAATAAAAACCCTCGAAGGTCTTCCGTCCCAGCTTTCCCTGTTTCACGAGCTTCGTTAATACGGAAGAGGCCTTATATCTATCTTCTTTATTGTATTTCTCATACAGTCGATTCAGTTCATCTAATATCTTGTCGAGTCCGGTGCTGTCGGCCATGCGCAGGACACCGCGCGGATAGTTCAGGCCGAGAAGCACGGCCGTGTCTATCTCTTCCCGGGTGGTGGCATCCATCTCGATGAGCTTGGCAGCCTCGTTGACCGCTGTCGCCAGTACCCGTATGGGGTCGAAGTCCACGCCGGCATTCATCGGGATTTCATTGGTCTTGCCGTCTGCCCAGTCGTAGTATCCCTTGCCGGTCTTTTTACCGTAGTTCCCTTCTTTAAACAGTTTCGTGAGTACGGGAGCGGGACCGTAGCTCTTTCCCATCGTCTCGCCGAAGTACTCCATGACGTGAAACTGCGTGTCGACGGAACCGCCGCCGAGTGCGTCCTGGAGCTCCAGCATGCCCATCGGCAGTCCCAGCTTGTACTTTATCGCCGAATCTACCTCAAAGGGGCTCTTGGCTTCGCCCTGCGCCAGCGCCCAGTCGGCCTCGTTGGACATGTTGCAGAATATACGGTTGGCGACAAATCCCGGGACGTCCTTGACGTGGACGACCGCCCGGCCCATGGCTATGGCTACCTGCTCGGCTACCTTGATGGCTTCCTGGCTGGTGTTCTCGCCGTGTACGATTTCCAGCAGGGTCATGCGATGCGGCGGGTTGAAATAGTGCGTGCCCACGACCATTTCCGGCCTTTTGCCGGCCTCTGACATTTCGGCGATGCTTAACGAAGACGTGTTCGTAGCGAAAACGCAGTCGGCCGGGCATAACGCGGTGACCTCTTTCAGGACGCTCTTTTTCAGGTCCATTATCTCGGGCACCGCTTCTATGATGATTTCGGCGTCCTTTACCGCCTCTTTAAGGTCGACGAGGAATGTCATCCGACTCATGTAGTCCTTCTTGGCTTCTTCCGTCAGGCGGCCCCGGCTGATTCTTCTATCGTAGTTTCCTTCTATTAGCTGGAGACCTTTCTCTAGGAACTTCTCTTCGATGTCCCGGATTTTCACATCGTACCCGGCTTCGGCGGCCAGGGCGCCTATCTGCGCCCCCATGGCACCGGCCCCGAGCACGGTGACATTCTTTATCTCTTTCATGACTTACAGCCTCTTTCCGTTAAAAATCGTTGCGGTTAGTTGAGCCGTTTATTTCACCGGCTCAAAGGCGTAGTAAACCCTTTCGCGTATCTTGGTTTCTTTCTTGACCTCAATCGGGTGCGAGGGAACATCGAATACCACAAACTTGACCTCGTCTCCTTCTTTAAGCTCACCTTCTTTGCAGTTGATGATACGCGCCAGCAGGTGCTTGAGAGGGGCTCCCTCGCCGAAGGTAAGCCAGGCCATGATTAGCGGGGACGGGAAGCCGATGGGAGCGCCGGCCTGTGTCTCGGTGAACGTAACCACCTTGGCTCTCTGTGGCAGTTCCACCCACTCCAGTTCATCGGACCAGCACCTGGGGCATATTACTCCCGGAGGATAGGCAATGTGTCCGCACTTCTGGCATTTGGTGGTGGTGAATTTACCTGCCCGCAGATTATCGTAAAACGGGTAGATACGGTTAAACTCTTGGCATTCGAACGGCCACATATCCATTTCCGCTATATAGGTGCCGTCCAGGGCGGGCGTTCCTACAATCTCTGCTTTATTTTCATCAGCCATTTCTCTTCTCCTTATGTAAAACTATGGTGTCTTCTATTCAACAGGTTCCCGGCCGTAGATGACTACGGTATGCTGGGCGCAGGTGCCGCTCAGGTTATGCGCCAGGCCGAACCTGGCGTCTTTGACCTGGTGAATGGCACGGCCCTGCAACTGCTTGCAGATTTCAAGCGATTGGCGCGCTCCGGAGGCCCCGAAGGGATGCCCGTACACGAGGAGACCGCCGTCGGTATTCGTCGGAATTTCACCACCCATATTGATGGCGCCTGATGCCACAAATGGGCCGCCCTCTCCCTTCTTGCAGAAACCGAGCTCTTCCAGCTCGATAATCTCGGAGATGGTGAAGCAATCATGGGTCTCGGCAACATCGATATCTTTAGGGGTAATCTGGGCGTTCTTGAAAGCCACCTCGGCGGCTATTTTCAGATGCGGCCACTCAGCGAGTGTTTCACCCGGCCAGCCGGCCGACATACTGTGGGAAGCATGTTGTCCCGTGCCACGGACATAGACATGCGACCTGTCTGATAGTTCTTTAGCGCGCTCTTCCGACGCAATGATAACCGCCGAAGCCCCGTCGGAAAGCGGACAGCAATCATACAGGCCGAACGGGTCGGCAATAATCCGCGCCTCCAGCGCTTGCTCCATCGTCAGCGTTCTGCCACCGAAATGGGCGTTCGGACTGTCCGTCCCGTAGTTATAGTTGGTTACGGATACATGGGCCATCTGTTCCTTGGTCGTCCCGTAGCGTTTCATGTGCATCCTGGCAATCATGGCGAAGAAAGGCGGCGGCACTCCCAGACCCATAGCCGAGTCCCAGTCATGGTCGTTGACTGCCAGTTGCGTGTAGTTGGTCTCCCACCTCTGGGGCATGTAAACCTTTTCCGCGCCGGTCACCAGGACTACCTCGGCGATACCGCTCTCCACCAGTCCCTTGGCCACGATAATCGCGGAGTTGGAGCCGGCGCACAGCGTGTCCAGACGAATACAGATGGAGGTTGGTCTTAATCCCAGACGGTGCACCACGAGCGGGGCCGTATTCAGTGCTGAGGAGTGTCTCCCCGCCATGGTCGTGGCTATGATAAGGCCATCAATATCCGTGGGTTTCAGTGCGGGAATGTCATCGGAGCAGGCTTTCATCGCCTCCTGAACCATGTCGAGCAGGTGGGCCTGCCTGACTCCGAATTTACTCGTTCCTCCGCCGACGATTACGGCGTTCTTTTTCTGTGTCATACGAACATCTCCTTTGCTTAGAGTTTAACTTATGTAATAGTGGAAATTATGACCTGACAACAGTGATAAAACAGACGTTGAAAAAGGCGCTCCTGTTTTCCTTGTATATCTTATCAGAAAACGTAGTCCAGCGTAAAGTGACGACGTTCCCGATTGGGCCACACCGCAAAATAGACGGGGTTTAATAGGTGATGTAACTCGGCAGGAAAGTGGCAATCTGGGGAAAAGCTATCAGTATAATCGTACAAATAATCAATGCCCCAAGGAAGGGGAATATCCCCTTAAAGATAGTCTCAATGGGTATATCTGGAGCAATGCCTTTAATCACAAAGACATTTACCCCTACCGGCGGCGTGATTACACCCATCTCGCCCACCAAGACTATTATCACCCCGAACCATATCAGGTCAATGTCGAGGGCAATAAGCACGGGGAAGATGATGGGGACGAGGAGAACGATGAGAGCCATGGCATCCATGAAGAAGCCGCCTATAAAAAATATTAAGGCTATGATCCCGATAATGCCCATCGTGGGTAGAGGAAGCCCCGCTATCCAGTCAGCTAACATGAAAGGTATCCTGGATATAGCTATGAAATGACCGAAGATTGTAGCCCCGGTAATGATGAATATAACCATACAGGACGTTCGCAAACCGTCCTTACAGGCCTCAAAAAACCCGCGCCAGCTAAGCTCCCGTCTGGCGAGACCGATTATCAAAGCCCCGATGGCTCCAATTGCCCCGGCCTGTGTGGGGCTGAACCAGCCGAGAAATAACCCCCCGATGGCCAGGGCGAATAAAACTGCGGTCTCAATAACTCCTGTAGTCGCTTTTAGCTTCGCTTTCCAGGTGGTTGGTGCTCCCGGGGGACCGGAAGCAGGATTACGCAGGCAAATAAAAAATACCGTTAAGATAAAAAATATACTGAGAAGTATCCCCGGCAGTATCCCGGCGACAAAAAGCTTGCCTATGGACTCCTCCGTCAACAATCCGTAGACGATGAGGACGGTACTCGGGGGAATGAGAATGCCCAGCGTACCGGCGGCGGCAACAGTACCGGTGGCCAGCGTATCATCGTAGTGATACCTCTTCATCTCCGGGAGCGCTACCTTGCCCATTGTCGCCGCCGTAGCTGCCGTCGAACCGCATATGGCAGAAAAACCGGAACAGGCGAGCACTGTAGCCATGGTTAAACCACCGCGCAGTTGCCCTACCCAGATATAGGCCGCGTCGTAAAGCCTCCGGCTGATTCCCGAAGCATAAGCGAAGGAACCCATGAGGATAAACATCGGGATAACAGATAGCGGGTAAGAAGCAAATTGGTCGAAAATATCCCGGGCGAGAAGACCGAGCGATGCTTGCGGGCCTGATAAGTACATAAAGCCGATAAGCCCGACAAATGCCATAGTGAAAGCAACCGGCATCTTGAGGAGAAAAAGGATGACAAGAACGACGAAGCCAACGATGCCGGCGGTAACCGGGCTCATCTTTTTACCACCTTGGCTAACGATTTCATTAGCTCCATGAAAAACACCAGACAGACGGGAATACTGGCAAGGGCAATCCCGTAAGCGAAAGGATAAAGGGGTATGTAAACCGTGGCGGTGGCCTCTCCAGAGCTTTGAAAGGAGTAACCCAATGCGCAGAGACGCCAGATAACCAGAATAAAGAGTCCCAGCCCAAAAATAGAAATAATGCTATTAATAACCGCTTGAGCACGCGGCGGCAGCCGGTTAACAAAAAACTCTACTCGGACATGCCGGCCGACAATCAGCGCGAAGGCGGCAGCAAACGCAATAGCTACAACCTGGGAAAGCATTACGATGTCAATAGCACCGAGAAGCCGCCAGGTAAACAGTTTACCGCCAACTACGTCGATGGTGGTGATAAACATCATCAGGAGCAGCCCGACAATCCCTAGCCACTCAAACCAGCCACTTAGCCGACTAACAAGCTTTTCAAATTTACCTAACCGTGTGGTAAACTTCACGCTATTTAAACCTTGCTCGTGTTTTAAAAAACTTCGTTCACTTGCCCCGTTGGGTGCAGGAGCAGAACCCCCGCACCCAACCTGGAGCATTACGTTATCGATATGCCATAGACTATCAAACCTGATTTCCCAGGTTCGCGAGTCTCATTTACCCAATCGCTATGTGTTTTTGCTCAGGGGGCTAGCTGCCTTTATTTTATAAGAGCCTCGGGTTTTACCTCCGGAGGACCGGCCGCCGACGGTATACGCCAGGCTATCTGCTTCGCCGTCCAGTAGTCAATTCGCTCCTTAATGAACGTAATCCAGCCTTTAACCTCGGCCTCGGTATAACCTTTATCAACCATCTGTGTCACATAATTGTCTATGACCGGTACGACAGCTGCCTGGAACTTTGCCACCTCAGCCGCGGGGAGCTCAATAAACTCGACACCCTGCTCCACACCGTAGGCTTTGCCGACGAAATCTACGGAGTTCCACATCAAGATAGAGCGTTCCTTATACTCACCTACAAGAGTATCAAAGATGTCCTTAACATCCGCCGGTAATTTCGCATAGCTGTCCTTGTTCATCACCAGATAAAACGGATAAGGATTGGTGATTTGCCAGACGGACGTCTCATATTTTACAACTTCGGCAAACTTGAATGTTTTCAGTGTTTCAAAGTTTGAGGCCTCACCGTCGATTACGCCCTTAGAAATGGCATCATAGACCTCCGGCATCGGTGTGGGGGCCGGGGTTCCACCCAGTGCTTTTATTACATCGCCGGCAATCCCGGGTGCTCTTATAGTCAGCCCCTTGAGGTCTTCCAACGTGCGTATTGCCTTCTTGGAAGTGGCGATGCCACTCGGGGTGGAAGTGTTCATCCAGAGCACCTTCACATCGTCGAATTCCTTGGGCTGAAATTCCTCAATAAAATCGTTGAGAGTTTGAGCACTTACCCAGGCGCTGGGATACCCGAGAGGCAGCCCGGCAGCTTCTGTGACCGGCATGCGGCCCGGGGTGTAGTAAACATGGGAATAGCCGATATCGGCAACTCCATTGACAATCCCCTCATACATTGCCCCAGAGCCAAGCAGCGAACCGCCGGGAAAGTAGTCTACCTTCACCTGACCATTGGTTCGCTTTTCCAGTTCGCGGCAGAATTCTTCTACCACGATTGATTGACCGGCCGGGGCGGGAAAGTAATTAGCTACTTTCAGCTCTACTGTTCCCGTTGCCGCCGGTGCTGTCTCTGATTCTTTTCCCGTGCAGCCACTGAGAACCAGAGCACCTAACACTACAATCGTCAATGCAATTAGAAGCAACTTTTTCATCGCTTCCTCCTTATAATTGAGCTATAGATAAACCCATTCAGATGATAAATTCACTTGTTTATCTTATACGCTCTCCTTTCATAGCCGTAATTTCCTGCACCCTTGACAATGGACTATTCGAGACGCAAGTTGTAAGCATAGTATACTTCTTATATATAAAAGTCAAGAAAAAAAGCCCATTACACCATATTATGTAACAATTAATGATACCCCCAAATTTGACACACACTTTGAATAACCATTAATATTTAGAGTGTCGGTTGTTTTATTATGTTTGTAGAAAGGAGATGACGTATGGCAAAAGGTAATGAGAAGATAGTTAATTCTACCATGTGGTCGGCGGGTTGCGGCTCGCACGGTGGATGTGGGGCTGAGATTTACCTAAAAGACGGTAAAGTAGTAAAGGTCGAAGGGGACAAGAGCCATCCCTGGAACCAGGGCAGGCTCTGCCCCAAGGGTCTGGCAATACCCCAGTACATGTACCACCCCGACCGCGTTATGCATCCTTTAAAGCGGGTAGGAGCCAGGGGTGAGGGCAAATGGCAGCGTATTTCCTGGGATGAGGCGTATGACACCATTGAGAAAAAGCTCAAGGATATCCGTGAGAAATATGGCGCCGAATCGGTAATTTTCTGCCAGGGGACGGGCAGGGACATTGGTGGGCCTATTACCTTTTTAATGTATGCCTACGGCAGCCCCAACTGGGTACAGGTGGGACTTGCCGGCCATGCCTGTTATACCCCGAGGTTGGCAGGTATGTTTGTTACTCAAGGTGATTATAGTGTTCTGGATGCCTCTCAGTTCCTGGAGAAGCGATATGATGACCCACAGTGGACACCACCCAAATATATCATTATCTGGGCACAGAATCCAGTTAATGGTTGTTTTGATTCGTTTTATGGCCACTGGGTTGTCGACTGCATGAAGAGGGGTTCCAAGCTAATCGTGGTAGACCCCCGCGTTACCTGGATGGCCAGTCGGGCGGAAATACACCTGCAGATTCGCCCTGGTACGGATGGCGCCCTGGCTCTGGGGATGCTCAACGTTATCATCAACGAAGGCATTTACGATAAAAATTTCGTGGAGAAGTGGTGCTACGGCTTCGACGAGCTGAAGAAGAGAGTCCAGGAATATCCACCGGAAAAGGTAGCCGACATCACCTGGGTTCCCCAGGAAAAGATTATTGAAGCCGCCCGACTCTATGCCACCAACAAGCCCTCAGGCATCCACTGGGGGGAGCCAATTGACGCCGATCCAGCCGGAAGTGTGGTCGCACAGGCAATCAACCATCTCTGGGCCATCACCGGTAATATCGATAACCCCGGAGGCAATGTTATCGCCCGCCCCTCCCACGGTGTTGCCACCTATCCCTTCAGCACCAGGGAGCTGACCGACCTCTATGGCGAAGAGCTGGTGGAAAAACTGAATGAAAAGAGAATCGGCGCTGACCGCTATCCCATGGTTAAGAACTTCAGGGGATGGGTACAGCCCGATGTTCTCATCGAGCAGATGGAGACCGGTCAGCCTTACCCCGTCAAGGCTGCCTGGATACAGACCTCAAATATTATCGGCGGGCAGGCGGCCGACCCCAGACGGCACTTAGAGGCCATGAAAAAGCTCGATTTCATCGTCGTTGTCGACCTTTTCCAGAACCCCACCAGCATGGCCTTGGCCGACATCTTTCTTCCTGCCGCCTCGTTCCCCGAGAAAGAAAGCTTCCGCTCGTGGTGGGCGCCCCTTGCCGTGCTCGTTAAAGCGGTGGAGGTGGGAGAATGTAAATCGGACTGGGAAATCAACCTGGAAATGGCCAGGCGTTTAGGCACCAAGCCGATTCCATATAAAACTGTCAAAGCTCTCATTGATGACCGGCTGAAAGTCGCCGGCACAAGCTATGATGAACTGGCCAAAAAAGGAAGCTGGGAAATGCCTCCTGAAGGGCCTTCCAAGCCCTATTATCGTCATGAGAGAGGCTTGCTGCGACAGGATAGCCAGCCCGGCTTCAACACTCCCACCGGCAAAGTTGAGCTCTGGTCCAAGAGACATGAGGAGTGGGGTCTTGACCCCCTGCCCTATTACGAGGAACCATCGGAAGGTCCCATTTCTACCCCGGAACTGTGGAAGGAATATCCGCTTATTCTAGCCAGCGGACGGCGCTCTTCGGTCTACTTCCACGCCGAGCACCGTATGATTCCCTGGCTTCGAGAGCTCGAGCCCGACCCTATCGTAGAAATCCATCCCCAGACGGCTAAGGACTTGGGTATTGCTGATGATGAATGGGTCTATATTGAGAACAAGCGAGGCAAAGTCAAATTCAGGGCCAAGGTAACTCCCACCGCCCTGCCACGGGTGGTATCAGCCCCCCATGGCTGGTGGTTGCCGGAGACAGACGGCAGGGAGCCGAACCTCTTCGGCACCTGGGACCATAATATCAATAACCTCACTTCCATGGGTAACCAGGGCCGCACTGGCTTCGGTGGCACAAATTATCGGACAAGCCTCTGCCGCATCACCAAAATTAAAGACTGAAAGGAGTAGCCATGTCCCGAAACGGCTTACTTATTGAATACGAATATTGCACCGGATGTCATGCCTGTGAGGTCGCCTGCAAGCAGGAGCATAACTTCTCCGACGGTATGTGCGGCATCAGGGTCGACGAGCTTGTCACGGTAGGACCGGATAAAGTCCACGTGGATTTTATCCCCATCACTACCCGTTTCTGCGACCTCTGCGCGGAAAGGACGGCAAAAGGGGAGCAGCCTGCCTGCGTAAAGCACTGCCAGGCAATCTGCATGGCGTACGGCCCCGTCAGCGAGCTGGTAAAAGCTATGGAAGACAAACCGAGATCGCTTATTTTCGCTCCTAAATAATCCGCTCCCGCAGTAATACTGCAAAACAGGCGGAAAGCGGACGTTTATTTCTCAGGAGGCGCTTTCGATGCACGGTTGGATGGGCAGGATACTCCATGTTGACCTGAATGACGCTGGTATCACGGAAATCCCGACGCAACCCTATGCCGAGAAATATCTGGGCGGACGCGGCATTGCCTCCCGGCTCTACTGGGAGTCCGTAACGCCGCAGACCAGGGCCTTCGACCCCGAGAATCGTCTTATCTTTATGACCGGCCCGCTCGTGGCTACCGGAGCCCAGGCGGCCACGCGGATGTCGGTAGTCGGCAAATCGCCCATGGCCTACCCCAGTGGATATTGTTACGGCAATATCGGCGGGTTCTTCGCGGCGGAACTGAAGGAAGCGGGATACGACGGTATCGTCATTACGGGGCGGTCACCCGAGCCCGTTTACCTGTATATCAACAACGACAAAGTGGAACTCCGGGACGCATCATCGCTATGGGGGAACGGCACGTACCGGGTCGAGGAGATGCTTCAGGAAATCCACGGCGAAAAGGCGCGCTTTCTCACCACCGGTGTCGCCGGCGAAAACCTGATAAGGAGCGCCGTAATTTTCGGCTCTCACCAGTCCACGGCTACCGGCGGATTCGGCGCCGTGATGGGCTCCAAGAAACTCAAGGCAATCGTCGTCAAAGGCACCGGCAAGCCTTCGGTAGCCGACCCTGATAAGCTCAGGGAACTGAACCGCTATACCATAAAAATATCCCAGCGCGTTCATCTGGCTGTCCCTCCGATGATTACGGCCACCCAGCACGGCCACTTGCTGGAGGTGATCGGCAAAGGCGGCTGCGACCGGTGTGGAATCGTCTGCATCAGGAACCTGTACCGTTACGGACAGCACCTCGAGGGCTACCGGCGCTGCCAGGCTATGGAGTATTACCTGCCCTGGCGTTACGGCCTTGATGATGAGCCGGTGGACACTCTGTTCGATGCCCCGACACTGGCCAACGACTATTCCATAGGCACTTTTGAGCTTCAGAATATTATCGACTGGCTCTATGACTGCTATCAAGCGGGAGTCCTTACCGATAAAGAGACCGGACTGCCTTTATCGAAAATCGGCACCCGTGAGTTCCTGGAGAAGCTGCTGCACTCCATCGCTTACCGCGAGGGCTTCGGCGGTATTCTGGCCGAGGGAATGGTGCGGGCCGGCGAGAAGGTATCGTCCAGGGCCAGGGAAATGTTCGTCCATTCCATCGCTCCCATCGGCCAGTACGACCTGGCCCCTCCCCGCGCCATCGTTGCCCATGCTTTAATCTACCCCCTGGAGCCCCGCGTCCACCAGCCCCTCATCCACGAGATTAGCTTTGTCAACGCCGCCTGGAGCATAAACCGTATGCAGCCGGGCAGCACCAATGTCACCACTAAAGTTTTTCATGACGTCGCCAGGGCTTTCTGGGGCAGCGAGGCCGCCGGAGACCTGTCCAGCTACGAGGGCAAGGCACTGGCGGCGCAGAAGATACAGAATCGCACCTACATTAAGGACAGCCTCGGCCTGTGCGACTTCGCCTGGCCGATTACCTACTCGTTTGTCACGCCCGACCATGTCGGCGACCCCGACCTTGAGGCGAAACTGTTTGCCGCGGTTACCGGCGTCGATGCTGATGAAATTCCTACCTGCGCCGAGCGCATCGCCAGTGTGCAGAGGGCTATTATGGTGCGGGAAGGCCGCAGGGTTCCGGAAGACGACTTTCCCCCCGAGTATAATTTCACCGAACCGCTGGGTTCGGGGGCGCGTGGGGATCAGGTAATGGTGCCCGGCCCTGGTGATGAGGCGGTTGACGCCACCGATAGCGTTCTTGACAGGGATAAATTTACCGGAATGTTGCGGGGATACTACCGCCTGCGCGGCTGGGATGAGAATACGGGCTTACCGCGGGCGGATACATTGAACAAGCTCGGACTGGAAGATTTACAGTCCTCATTCCAGACACAGGGCTAGTGCCTTTCTGAATTGTCAAAAAGAAGCAGCCTCCGGGGATATTTCTCGTTTGAGCTCCCGATGAGGCTGCTTCTACATTACGACAATCCTGATTAGAGTGTAATCAGCGTGATAAAGATGGGACCGAAAATCACGGCCACCTTACCTACCAGCTTGATAAGGATGTTCAGGGAAGGCCCGGCCGTGTCCTTGAAGGGGTCGCCCACCGTATCGCCGACGACCGCTGCCTTGTGCGCATCGCTGCCTTTACCGCCAAGGGCGCCGGCCTCGATGTACTTTTTGGCATTGTCCCAGGCGCCGCCGGCATTGGCCATCATTACCGCCATCAGGAACCCCGTCAACAGGGTGCCGACGAGCAGGCCGGCCACAGCTTTCGGACCCAGGGTGAAGCCGAGGATAAGCGGCACCGCGATGACTAATATCCCCGGGATTATCATGGACTTGAGGGCTACCTTCGTGGCGATGTCAACGCAACTGACGTAGTCCGGCTTAACCCCTTCCTTACCTTCGAGGAGCCCCTTGATTTCACGGAACTGACGCCTGACCTCGTTAACAATGGCGAACCCGCCGGTGCTGACACCTCTCATGGCCAGCGCGCTGAAGATGAAAGTAAGCATACCGCCAATGAGGATTCCGGCTATTACAGCGACATTGGTCAGGCTGGCTATATCAACTTCAACTACCTCAAAATAGGTAGCCAGCCAGGCCAGTGACGCCAGCGCCGCCGAGGCGATGGCAAAACCTTTCCCGAGAGCCGCCGTGGTATTGCCGACGGCATCCAGCGCTTCGCAGCGCTCCCTGACCTCTTTGCCCAGACCGGCCATCTCGGCAATTCCCGCCGAGTTATCGGCTATAGGTCCGTAGCAGTCCATGGCCAACAGCATGCCCAGGTTAATCAGCATGCCCATAGCGGCAATAGCGATACCCAGCAGGCCGCCGAAGATATAGGCGAGCACGGTAGCTATCACCACTAAAATAACGGGTAACACCGTGCTCAACATACCGGTAGCCAGGCCGTCGATAATGGTTACGGCGGCCCCACTTTCTGCCGACTTGGCAATCCTCTTCGCCGGGGGACGCTCGGCGGAGGTAAAGTATTCTGTTGACAGTGAAATCAGGAAACCGGCAACCAGTCCCGATATCAGAGCCCAGAAAAGGCTCAGTTCCCCAGTGAATCCATTGATGATGAAGAAACTGGCGATTATCATCAGGATATTGCTGACATAGACGCCGGTGTTCATGGTGGCATGCGCTTTGGCTACCTGTTTCTCGAAATTGGCGTCTTTCATATCCTTCGGCCTGACGGAGAGTGCCCCGATAATCGAAACTACGATGCCCGCCGCCGCCAGCATTAGTGGCAGGAACATGCCGTCAGTCGTCCCCAGGACGATAACACCGAGCACCATTGAAGCCGCTATTGCGGAAACGTAGGACTCGTACAGGTCGGAGCCCATGCCGGCCACATCGCCGACATTATCGCCGACGTTATCGGCAATTACCGCCGGATTGCGCGGGTCGTCCTCGGGGATACCGGCTTCCACCTTACCCACGAGGTCGGCGCCGACATCGGCGCTCTTGGTGAAGATACCGCCGCCGGCTCTCAGGAACAGCGCTACCGATGACGCACCGAAGGCGAAGCCGAGCCATACATGGCTATCCTCCCAGATAAAGGAGATGATAGCCAGCCCCAGCAGTCCCAGCCCCACCACGCAGAAGCCCATCACGGCGCCGCTGGAGAAGGCAATTTTGAGTCCTTTCGCCCAGCTGTTAATGGCCGCGTGAGCCGTCCTGACATTCGCCTTGGTCGCGATGTTCATACCCAGCCAGCCGGACAGCGCCGAGGTGACGGTGCCGGCCAGATAGCCTATGGCAACGTAAGGCTTGGGTTCGATGAAAACAGCCAGAACGACAAATACCACGACCGTAAATACCGTGAGCGTCAGGAACTCGCGCCGTAAAAAGGCCATGGCGCCCTGCCGTATGGCATAGGATATCGACTTCATCCTCTGGTTGCCTTCGCTCTCGCGCAGGATTGTGGTGGTCAGGTAACCGACGAAAGCCAGCCCCAGAACAGCCCCGGCTATAACCAGTAGTTTCATTAACCATTCGTCCATAAACGTACCTCCTTGAGTGTATTTACCGTTTCAGTATAAAAATAAAAGGAGGCCGTAACAACCCCCTTTATTTTAAGTAGCGTTATATCGGAAGACTTCCTATCCATCAGGTTTTAGGCAGTTTATCATAATTTCAATTTCAGGTCAATAAAAAATATGTATCAGGAGACGGATTATCGCCCCCTGTTGATAATAGCGATTATTTCTTTGCCGTATTTATTGACCCATCTTTCGCCGAAGCCCTTGATACCGTTCAGTTCTTTAATCGTGGACGGGCGCAGCTTGATAATCTGTTTCAGCCACGAATTGCGGGCGATAATGAAGGGCGCCAGATTCTCTTCGTTGGCTTTATGGTTTCTCCATTCGGTCAAAGAGTCGTAGATTTCCTGTTCGATACTATCGAGCCCGGGCTCTTCGTCTTCATGTGGTAAATCGGTTTGCGGCGAGTCTAATTGTTGAGGATTTCCCCGCTGAAACTCCGCCAGTCTGTTCTCCAGCGCTTTCTGTCTCATCGCCAGGGTGAGGTCACTCCGTGTCCTTTCCAGCACGCCGCGCACCATGTCGGTAGTCCGGCGCAGACCTCCGGTGATAGCATCGGGGAAATCTATGGTAACGAGGACGCTGTAAATATCATCCATGACTGTAAGAAGCTCCTCGCCCCGGGACAGGTCTCCCTGCCGCATGGTGTCGAGCAGGTAGCGCCGTACCTCACCGACCGCTTCGCCGAGGCCATTAAGATAAGCGGCGGTATCGACCCCCAGGGCTTTGGGTTTGGGGAGCGACTTTCCGGTAACCAGCGCCAGCGTGATATTTGCCTCGGAAAGCTCCTTCTGGGCATCCCTGACTATGCCCGTGCCGTTAAGCTCGCTGCAATCTTCGATTGTTTTCTCGGCTTCCTTCAGCAGGCTGTGGGCAGTTTTCAGCAATTCTTCGGCCTTTTTAAATTCCTGCCGGTGTACGGCGCGGATGGCATTGCCGCTGTACCGTATTGCGTCCCGGCAGAGCGGCAGCATTTTCTCCCTGGCTTCATCCTTGGCCGAGAGGTCTTTTCGTGCCTGTTCGGATATCGATTCCAGATTACTCAATTTATTCCTCTTCGATAATATTTACCATCTGTCTGGTTTCCCCTTCGACATCCGCCGCCCCCAGGACCGCGCTGATTACGGCTGCGGAATCAGCCCCGGCCCTCAGGACCTCGCGCAAATTACTCTTATTAATACCACCAATCGCCACGATTGGCAAATCTACCGCCTGCCGTATCTCCTTTATTCTTCCCGGCCCCACTACTTCAGCGGTTGCTTTGGTAGCCGTAGCGTACATCGAGCCGACGCCGAGATAGTCGGCGCCTTCCGTACGGGCAGTCCTGGCTTCTTCTATGGTACGTGCCGAAGCGCCCAGTATTTTATCAATGGGCAACAAACGCCGCGCCGTTGCCACCGGCAAATCTTTCCGCCCCACGTGCAGTCCGTCGGCATCTACCGCCAGGGCTATGTCCAGGCTATCGTTCACGATGAAAAGGACATCATGCTCCGAGCATAGTTTTTTTAGTTCTTCTGCTATGGGCAAAGATTCTCCGGTGCTGTGCTCTTTATCCCTCAGCTGTATCACCTTCGCCCCGCCCCGGATTGCCTGCGCGGCTACTTCGGCATGGCTACGTCCCTTTAAAAACGCCGTATCGACGATTACATAGAGTCCGGACAGGCGTTTCAATTTATCCTGACGCAGCATCCTGGAAAGCAGGTCTTTTTCTATTGTATACAGGGCAAACCGGGCCTGTTTGTATTTGTCCGACTCCAGCTTAATATCAGGTGCTTTAGCCGTTTCTTCCATGACCCGCAGCGATTCCTGTACCCGCCGGGCGTTGGCGATAACAGCCTCTTTTACGTCACGGTGTTTATCTCTCCCCGCTGCTTGCATATCGGCGCCGACATCGCCCTCCGAATCTCTCGCGTTGATAAGCTGTTCCTGCAGCTTTGCATCTACGTTCAGTATCTCGTGGCGCATGTTTTTCAACTGCTGCGTTAAGGCCGTGTCATTAAGAGAGAAGCGGGCATACTCTTCGAGGACGCGCAGTCCTTCGCCGATTCGATTTAAACTCGCATCGATAATACGCAGGGTGTTTTTCGGTATTGCTTTCATGGTTGCAGTGCCTCGGTGGTTAATTCTAGCACAGCCGTGTCGGCGGGTAAAGAGAGACTTTATCGCGATTCTTCGACGGCGTTTTCGATAATTTCGATTCGCGATACTCTGCCTTTGCTATCCATCTGGATGGCGACGACGTCTATGCGCCAGGATGCGGGAAGGTTGCTGCGGTTTTGGCCGTAGTGAGCGGCGACCGTTCTCAGCCTTTCCATCTTGGTCGGCGTTATCGACTCTTCCGGGGTGCCGAACTGACGGCTTTTTTTCGTACGTACTTCGACGAATACTAGAGTGTCTTCCTGCCGTGCGATTATGTCAATCTCGCCCTCGGGACAGCGGTAATTCGTCTCCATGATGTGGTAGCCGTTTTTGCCGAGGAAATCGCAGGCTAACTTCTCACCGAGCATGCCGGTTTCACGTCGTTTCATTTAAAGCAACCTATTCTTAACTTTTTACAAGGTTGTTTTGGAACGTCTTGTCATTGCGAGGGCAAAGCCCGAAGCAATCTCTATAATGCGTCTTTGAGATTGCCACGTCCCGATGATATCGGGACTCGCAATGACAGAGCGGTTTAATAAACAATCTCTTTTTACCTTATTTGACAATATATAAGCTCTTAAAGCAACTATCTCATTTATGTTGTGCTCTTAATGTGTTGTTTTAAGATACTTATTCTTTTTTTATGTCTTAATCTTTTTATGGCTTTTTGCTCTATCTGACCAATACGCGCGCTTGTCACTCCAAACAAGTCCCCGATTTTTTGTTGAGTTAACAGTCGCCTATTAGTTCTATATAAAAATCCATATGAAAAGAGCAAGACAATACTCTGTTTACACTCCAATTTTAAGACTTGCTTTAGTAGGACATTCCTACCTTCTTCAGTGAGACATACTTGCTTACCTAGAATATTTGAAGTAAGGATGTCGTAAGGGTCTCCCCCTTTTGAAATGTATCCTCGAATTCCAAATTTTCTTCTCATCTCTTATACCATCTCTCTTACCGGACGGAAAGACCGCCGGTGCATCGAGCATGGCCCTATTCTACGCAGGCAGTCGATATGCTCCCTGGTGCCATAGCCCTTATGCCCGGCGAAGCCGTAACCGGGGTAGTCGCCGTCCATCTCCACGACCAGACGGTCGCGGGTAACCTTGGCTATAATGGAGGCACAGGCTATCGAGAAGCAGATACCATCACCATTGACGATTCCTTTTTGAGGCAGTGACATCTCCGGGATGCGAAAATAATCTATAAGGAGATACTGAGGCTCCGGCATCAGCTGTCTAATCGCCGACATCATCGCGAGTCGGGTTGCTTTGGCTATCCCGATTGAGTCAATAACATCATTCGATTGTATCCCTGTTCCCACCGAAATGGCCGCCTCGCTGATACATTCGAAGAGATACTCGCGGTCGGCCGGGCGGAGCTGCTTGCTGTCCCTGACCCGGCTCCGCCAGCGCGCCCTGAAATTATGCGGTAACATGACGGCCGAAGCTACCACCGGCCCCATCAAAGCCCCCCGCCCCACCTCGTCCACCCCGGCGATAAACAGGTAGCCCTGCGACCTGAGCAGCTTCTCCTCGGCAAATGACGGCTTCCGGCGAGTATTTATCTACCTCACCTCCTTATTATCTTACAACCCTCCCCCTGTATCCCCCTCCCTTGGAAAGGGAGGGGGAATTTTATGTAAGAGGGACTTCGTCCCTCTATAACTCCCTTTAATTTTATGTTTAGCCCTTCTCAAACTCCCCTTTACCTCTGAAGTATCTTACTTACCCGCTGCCAGATTTCGTCTGAAATGTTTTCTTTATCTTTTTCCGCATTCACTACCAGCCAGCGTTCCGGCTCGGCATCCGCCAGCTTCAGGTAGCCTTCCCTGACGCGCTGGTGAAATTTTACGGACTCTCCCTCAAAGCGGTCTTTATTTTTATCACTCTTCCGTGCCAGCCCCTCCCGGACCGGTATGTCCAGTAAAATTGTTAAGTCGGGCGCTAGCCCCTGTGTGCCTGTTCTATTTACCGCCTTTACTACAGTCATGTCTAACTCGCGCCCGTAGCCCTGGTAAGCCGTGGTGGAATCGGCGTAGCGGTCACAGATAACATTAACACCCTTTTCCAGGTTGGGGCGTATTACCTCCTCGACAAGCTGGGCGCGGGAGGTGTTAAAGAGCAGCAGTTCCGCCATCGGAGAAATATTGATATCCTGCGACCATTTGAGCAAACGGGTTATTCTCTTGCCGAGGGCGGTTACGCCCGGTTCATGGGTGAGTAATACCGGAATAGCCAGTTTTGACAGACGCCGGTAGAGCCGCTTCGACTGGACACTCTTGCCGCAACCCTCGCCCCCTTCAAAGGTGATGAATAGAGCCATATTCTACCTTCCTGTCTCATCCGTTCTGTCTGAGTCGCTCTTTATATATCCTCACCCTTCTATTCGGGTCTCTGCCGGAGCTGTGTGAAGTCAGCTCGCTGCGCTGGGCGATAAGGTGCTGCAAACGGCGGATGTAAGAGCTCTGCGGACTCAGCTCGATGGCTTCCTCGCCCTCTTTTACCTGCTCTACGGCTTCTTCGGCTTCACCGAGCGCAGCCTTAAAACTATCGGACTTATCACTCTCTTTCATAGGGTAGAAAGTGCTCAGCAGTTGCCTCATCTGGGGTGGCGTATTGCTCCTGAGAACGTAGATGGGCAGGTGAGCGGTTTCGGCGTCCCTTACCTTCTGCGGTCGGCGGCGATAGTAGTTCTTGGAGGTCACGAACATGCTGGCTTCATGCAGGTTATCGACGATGTCCATGTCGATATGTAAGTCGCGGCCCACCTGCAATATTCTCGAACGGTTCACCCCGAAGAGGTAGATTCTGGGTAATTTCGCTTCTTTCGTCGCACGTTTGCCCCGGGTAGTTTTCGCCTTTTCCGTTTCGGGCTTTTCCACTTTAACTTCACCCTGCTCGTCCAGTCGGCGTACCTCGGTGCCGGGAGACGTGCCGCGCAGTATCTCGTCGACGGCCTCACCGACATCCTGGTGAATGGCGACAATATCACGTTCCTGAATTTCAACGACGATATCGAAGGTCGGCGGCGACTTCCTTTCCAGGATGGATTTTTGTGTACCTCTGCGGCGCGCTTCTTCGTCGCCCAGGGTTACCGACTGTATCCCGCCGATAAGGTCGGAAAGGGTCGGATTCATCATCAGGTTGTCCAGGGTGTTGCCGTGAGCCGTGCCCACCAGCTGAACGCCGCGTTCGGCTATGGTCCGGGCGGCCATAGCTTCGAGCTCGGTCCCTATCTCGTCGATGACGATGACCTCTGGCATGTGATTTTCCACGGCTTCAATCATGACGGCATGTTGCAGAGACGGCGTGGCTACCTGCATCCTCCGGGCGTGTCCGATGGCCGGATGAGGTATATCGCCGTCACCGGCTATTTCATTGGAGGTGTCCACGATGATAACCCGTTTCTGCGCATCATCGGCCAGCACGCGGGCCACTTCCCGCAGCATGGTGGTTTTACCCACTCCGGGTCGACCCAGCAGCAGGACGCTTTTCCCCGACTGCACCAGGTCTTCGATTACCTTGATGGTGCCGAAGACGGCCCGCCCCACCCGGCACGTCAGCCCCACGATACGGTCGCGCCGGTTACGGATAGCGGAAATGCGGTGGAGAGTCCTTTCGATGCCGGCGCGGTTGTCATCCCCGAAGCTGTCGATGCGTGCCACCACGTAGTCGATATCCGCTTCCTCGACTTCTTTGTCGTTCAGCACCATTTCGCGCCTGGGAAAGCGCGCCTCCGGTGTTCGTCCTAAATCCAGCACTACTTCGAGCAGTTCGCTGATATCCTTCTGCTGGACTAATGGCTTTTTTATGTGAGGCGGCAGAATATCCAGCAGGGCATCCATGTCGTCGGTTATTACCTTTTGCACAACCCTCTCCCCGATTATCTCTAGCGTTTTCCGGATACGATATCCAGGAAATAGCGGTGGAATCTAAGGTCGTCGGTAAGTTCCGGATGGAACGCCGTCACCAGCAGGTTTCCTTCCCTGGCGGCGACAATCGTGCCGTCTGCCAGGCGTGCCAGAACTTCCACGCCGCTATCACAGCGCTCGATTATCGGCGCGCGTATGAATACCGCCGGAAAAGACTTTTCACCCAGGGCCGGTATTTCCAGTTCCGTCTCAAAGCTGTCTACCTGCCGCCCGAAGGCGTTGCGTTTAACTCTGATGTTCATCAGCCCGAGGGATTCCGTGCTGTTACCCGAGATATTTCTGGACATGAGTATCATGCCGGCGCAGGTACCGAATAACGGTATACCACCACTGGCCATAGAAACGATTTCATTCATCAGGCTGTAAGAAGTCAGCAACCGACTTATGGTCGTGCTCTCTCCACCCGGAATGATTAGCCCGTCCACTCCCCTGAGTTCACCGGGTAAACGGACGGGCACGGCTTCTGTATCCAGTTGTTTCAATATTGATATATGCTCGGCGAAGGCTCCCTGCGAGGCAAGGACACCAATTTTCATATAACCATCCATCCTCTAGTTGTCAGCATCCGGTTCACCGGATGCCTCCAAATTGGTCATTTCTCTTCAGGCTACCAGCCTCTCTGTGCCAGAAGCTCCTCGGAGGGTATCTGCTTGATGTCCAGTCCCGCCATGGCATCTCCGAGGTTCTTGGATACCTCGACGATTATAGCCGCGTCCCGGTAGTGAGTGGTGGCCTTGACGATTGCTTTGGCCATGACCTCGGGATTACTCGACTTGAATATTCCCGAGCCGACGAAGACGCCCTCGGCGCCGAGCTGCATCATCAGGGCTGCATCCGCCGGGGTGGCTATGCCGCCCGCGGCGAAGTTGACCACCGGCAGCTTACCCAGCTTTTTGACCTCTTTCACCAGTTCCACGGGCACCCGGTACTCCGTCGCCAGCTCTTTCAGTTCGGCCTCCGAAGCGTTCACCACCTGTTTAATGCCGTCCATGACGGCCCTCATGTGCCTTACCGCCTCCACGATATTGCCGGTGCCGGCCTCTCCCTTCGTCCTTATCATGGCCGCCCCTTCGTGGAGACGCCGCAGAGCCTCACCGAGGTCACGGCAGCCGCACACGAACGGTACCTTGAAGTCATGCTTCCAGACGTGATATTTCTCGTCGGCCGGCGTCAATACTTCCGATTCATCCACGTAGTCGACTCCCATCGACTCCAGGGCCTGTGCTTCGACGAAATGGCCGATACGGCACTTGGCCATGACCGGTATGGTAACGGCCTTCATAATAGCCTCGATAACCGTCGGGTCGGCCATGCGCGCCACGCCGCCCGCGGCGCGAATATCCGCCGGCACTCTCTCCAGCGCCATTACCGCACAGGCACCGGCTTCCTCGGCGATTTTGGCATGCTCCAGAGTGACCACGTCCATAATAACGCCGCCCTTGAGCATCTGGGCCAGTCCTGTTTTCACCTTCCACGTCCCGGTTTCCATTTCCGCCTCCTCTAGATTTCTCAAGTTGATATTATAATTCTACTACTGTTAGCAAGGCTTGGCAACAAGGTTTAATATATATCTACCTCACCCCCGGCCCTTCATTGACTCAGCCTGGAGAATATGTTAAAACATGATAAGTTATGGAATACGTAACTTTCATCTTGCTGATTCTTTTCCTGGGCTTCGTGCTCATCCTTGTCACCAGACTTGATAGAAGAACGAAGAATAAGTGGAGGAAAAACGCCTACAGTCTACTGGAAACGGTTAAACCTGACCCTGAAGAAATTGTAAAAACTATCAAGAACCTGCGCTTATACGGGGGACGGATACGCCAGAATAAAGAGTTTCAGCAGCTAATCGCGCGTTTACAGGACAAGCTTGATAGCGTTAAAAAATAGGTTGCCCCACTTTAAAATTAAGAAATAATCGGCCTTTTGGCCGGTATTCCGGGGCGGCGCGGGTATTCGGCCGGTGCCGGCCTTATCTTGTCGATTACCACCAGGCATCGTTTATCATACAATTCTTCCAGTTCAATCGACTTTACTTCCCGCAGGCTGCCTCCCAGTATATCGATAGCTTTCTGCGACCGTTCGACTTCCCTCTCGATATTGCCTTTTTTCTGGGCAATGAAACGGCCACCCACGGCACAGAAAGGCAGGGTCAGCTCGACCAGCGCGGGCAGTGACGCCACGGCCCGCGATAATACAAGGTCGAACTTCTCCCGGTATTTTAAATCATGGGCAGCTTCCTCAGCCCGGCCGACCGCTATCTCCACATTGTCCAGCCCCAGCCTGCCGACGACATGATGCAGGAATTTCGTCTTCCTGGCGGTGGCTTCCAGCAGCACCAGTTTTATATCTGGTAATAATATGGTCAGGGGTATGCCGGGCAGTCCGGCACCGGTGCCGACATCAATAACGCTCAGTCTCTGGCCTTTGTTAAGAGGTTTGATTGCCGTGATTACGGTAAGAGAATCAAGGAAATGCTTTACCTGCACCTCCTCGTAGTCGGTGACGCTGGTGAGGTTCATGCGCTCATTCCAGTCAACAAGTTCTCGATAGTAAATCTCGAACTGCTCAACCTGCTTGGGTGTAAGATGGAGTCCCAGTTTTTGTGCGCCGTCCCGTAGCTTTTTCATAAGACCATTTTTCAGGGGTGATATGCCTTAAGCAACCATGAAAATATAATACAGATACACCACGATGCCCGCAAAGACAACGCTGTCCATGCGGTCCAGCAGGCCGCCGTGACCCGGCATGAGGTTGCCCGATTCCTTGACGCCGGAGTTGCGTTTCAGCAGCGATTCCACAAGGTCGCCGATTTGCCCGAAGATGCTGATGAGCACGCCCAGGAGAATCGCCTGCCCGTAGTTTAAAGGAAGCTGCAGCGGCGTAGGCAGGGTGAAAAGCAGACTGATAATCACCGCCCCGAATAGTCCGGCTACCGCCCCTTCCCAGGTCTTTCCGGGGCTGATGCGCGGTGCCAGTTTGTGCTTACCGAACGCTTTACCCAGAAAGTAGGCGGCGGTATCGGAACCGAAGGTGGCGAACAGAGCCAGATATAACCAGTCCCGCCCGGCATCCAGCCTTAGTGTCACCAGATAGCTCAACAGCCAGCCCACGTAAAGAATACCGACCATTATCCATGCCCAGCTGGTAACAGCGCCTTCTTTCTTAAGCGAAAACAGCAGTAATATCAGAGAAAGCGCTATGCCTGACGTTAACAACAGAGGGACAGTGAGTTCGTAATCGTAATGTGGGTGCAGGATAAACAGTAACGTCCAGACCATGCCGAAACAGGTAAGCGGTATGAATTTAGCCACGCCTACCATTTTGTAGAATTCGAGGACAGCCAGTAATCCCCAGACGGCTGCCAGTATGGTGAACCATGGCAACGGCTCACCGAACCAGATGGCGACGATGAGAAGAGGAATGCCACAAAGTGCTGTTACGACTCTTTTCCTGAGCATTTGGCTTTCGATTGCAGCCCGCCAAAGCGCCTCTGCCTCTGGCTATAGGCCAGCAAAGCTTTCTTCAGTTCCTCTTCGTTAAAGTCTGGCCAGAGAACCGGGGTAAAGTAATATTCGCTATAGGCTGCTTGCCATATCAGAAAATTGCTGGTGCGAATCTCCCCACCCGTGCGAATCACCAGGTCGACATCAGGGAAATCTGCGGTATTGAGATATTCCCCAAACGATTTTTCGTCGATATCTTCAGGGGGTATTTCCTCATCGATAATGTTACGTACCGCGTTCAGTATTTCCTCGCGCCCCCCGTAATTTAACGCCACGCCGAGAGTCATGCCGGTATTCCTGGCGGTAAGGTTGACCGCCCTTTTTATCAACTTTTGCAACTCCGGGGAAAGGCCATCAAGATGACCGATGTGGCGGATTCTCACGCCGCTTTTGTGGAGCTCACGTGCCTCTTTACCTATGATGTCCTCCAGAAGATGGAAAAAACCGTTAACCTCGTCTTCGGGGCGACTCCAGTTCTCGGTGGAAAAGGCATAAATAGTGGTGTACTCGACAGCATGATTATTGAGGTATCTGGTAATAAGGCGTATGTTTTTTCCCCCGGCCCGATGTCCTTCCAGGCGCGGCAGTCCACGCTGCTCGGCCCATCTGCCGTTACCATCCATTATAAAGGCTACATGTCGGGGAAGACCGGTGATACTTTCCATATTCGTTGAGGCAACCGCTACCTTGGCCAAGACTCATCCAGAGCAGGCACAGATTGTCCGTATTAGACTTCCAGGAGTTCCTGTTCCTTATCCTTACCGAACTTCTCGATTTCAGCCACAAAAACATCGGTTAGCTTTTGCAGTTGGTCCTGAGCGCGTTTCTGTTCGTCCTGCGATATCTCCTTGTCCTTTTCCATCTTTTTAAGCTCGTTCATGGCATCATGTCGCAGGCTGCGTATCGCTACCCGCCTCTCCTCAATTCTCCGGTGTACTACCTTAATCAGTTCCTGTCGGCGCTCTTCGCTGAGGGGCGGGATAGCTATCCTGATGATATTGCCGTCACTGGAGGGATTCAGGCCGAGCTCCGATTTCAGTATCGCCTTCTCGATGTTGTGGATGCTGTTTTTGTCCCAGGGATGGATAACCAGCAGTCCGGCTTCGGGGGCTGAAATACCGGCGAGCTGATTTAACGGCGTGGGAACACCGGCGTATTCTACTTTTATATGCTCGACGAGAGCAGGCGTGGCGTGCCCGGTACGAATCGTGGCCAGGTCGGCACGGTACACATTTACCGAGGACTTCATCTTATCTTCGATGCTCTTTAAAGTCTCGGTTACCATATCAGCTCTCACTTGTTACCAGCGTACCTATCGGCTCGCCGAGGACAACCTTGCGCATACCGTCGGGAGCTTCAAGGTCAAAGACGATTATCGGGAGTTTATTATCGAGGCATAACGATAGAGCGGTAGTATCCATAATTTCAAGTCGCTTGTTTAACGCTTCCAGGTGAGTAATCCTGTCGAACTTCTTGGCCTTGGGGTCTTTAAGCGGGTCGGCAGAGTAGATGCCATCCACGTTGTTCTTGGACATCAGCAGGACTTCCGCGCCGATTTCTATGGCACGCAGGGCGGCGGCCGTATCCGCCGTCATATAAGGATTGCCGGTGCCCCCCGCGAAGATAACCACCCTGCCCTTTTCCAGGTGGCGGATGGCGCGCCGCCGGATATAAGGCTCGGCTACCTGCCTGATATCCAGGGCCGATTGTGTCCTGGTATCGACGCCTTCCCTTTCCAGCACGTCCTGGAGGGCCAGGGCGTTGATTACCGTGGCCAGCATCCCGGCATAGTCGGCGGTAACGCGTTCCATGCCGTCGGCTTCGGCCTGAGAACCCCGCCAGATATTGCCCCCGCCGACGACGATACCGACGCCGACCAACATCTCCGTTACCTGCTTTATCTGACGGGCTATCCGGGTTAGAGTAGGGTTATCGATTCCATAGCTGTGCCCGCCGCGTAAGGCCTCGCCGCTGAGCTTGAGTAGTACCCGCTTGTATTTTGCTTCAGGCATTCTTCTACCTCTAGCTACCTAATTCGTATCTGCTGAACCGGCGTACCCTGATGTTTTCTCCTACTTTAGCGATAGTTTCCATGATGATATCTTTGACGACCATGGTGGGGTCTTTAATATACGGTTGCTCCAGCAGGCAGGCTTCCTCGGGGAGGATTTCTTCATCTTCGGGGACTTCTTCTTCGGAGACGTACCTGGGTGCCAGTGCCGCCACCTGCATGGCCAGTGAGTGAGCCAGCTCTTTGAACTCGTCGGTGCGGGCGACGAAGTCGGTCTCGCAGTCAAGCTCGACCATGGCCCCGATACGCCCGGCGGTATGTATGTAGGCTTCGACCAGCCCCTGTCTGGTAGTGCGTTCCGCTTTTTTCCGAGCTTTAAGGAGCCCATTTTCTCTGAGAGCTGCCAGAGCTTTTTTCATGTCGCCTTCAGTGCCGACCAGGGCACTCCGGCAGTCCATGATACCGGCGCCGGACTCTTTTCTGAGCTCCTTTATCATTTCCGTGGTGATTTCCAAGTGTTCCTCCTTATTCCTCATCCGGTGTGAAAATTAACGGTTCGGCGGCTTCTACAGACGGTGCCTCTTCTGCTGCTTCTTCCTTTTCCTCGACCGCCTCGGGCGTGACGGCGGTGGCCTCGCCCATCTTGCCTTCGAGAACGGCATCCGCAATCTTGGTGCAGATTAGCTTGATGGCGCGGATGGCGTCGTCGTTGGCAGGAACCGGATGGTCTATTTCATCGGGGTTGCAGTTGGTATCGACGATGGCTACTACCGGGACGCCCATGCGCCGGGCCTCGGCGAGGGCAATCCTTTCCTTGGTGGGGTCGATGATAAACATGGCGCCGGGCAGGGCCGTCATTTCTTTGAAGCCGCCCATCTGCCTGTTTAATTTATCGATTTTCTCGCCGATTTTGAGGACTTCTTTCTTGGTGAGCCGGCCAAGCTCGCCTCTGGCCATCTGGTCTTCGAGTCGCACGAGCTGGTCGATGCGTGCCTGAATCGTGGCGAAGTTGGTGAGCATGCCTCCCAGCCAGCGCTGGTTGACGTAGTACATGCCGCAGCGTTCCGATTCTTCCTGTACGGATTCCTGGGCCTGTTTCTTGGTGCCGACGAAGAGGATTGACTCGCCCCCGGCGACGACGTCCTTGATGAAGTCGCAGGCTTTGTCGAGCATGACGGCGGTCTTCTCTAGGTCGATGATGTGGATGCCGTTGCGCTTGGTGAAGATGTAGTTTTTCATCCGCGGGTTCCAACGACCCGTCTGATGTCCGAAGTGCGCTCCGGCTTCGAGGAGCTGTTTGATGGTTACAGTATCTGGCAAGTTATCTGACCTCCCTTGGTAAATTAATCGTAAGTGTTCAGGATTCAGTCCGTAACCAGTATAGCATACCTTACGTATGACGGCAATAGCTTATGTTAAGAAGGGGTTATTTTATCTACCTCACCCCCTTTGTCCCCCTGCCTTCGCCGAAGCGGCTACGCGCAGGCAGGCTTTGCGAAAGGGGGATAGTAAATGTCACCCTCACCCCTACCCTCTCCCATCAAGGGAGAGGGTAAGAGACTGCGGGATAAGCGGAGAATGATGCGAGGGCGGCCCGCCTACGCTAAAGCTACGACGGGCAAGCTGGGTGGGAATAGATAACAGGCGAGAGAAAGATTACATATTTTACTTATGCCAGTATTGGTGTATAATGACTGCAAATAGTCAGGGAGGTGGCAATATGACCGAAGAGGTTGCAATGTTTGTCGACTTAGAAAATTTAAGATACAGTCTGTTAAATCTTTACGGGCAAGAACCTAACCTAGCATACTTAACTGAAAAAGCAAAGAAGTACGGAAGGCCATCAGTTATGAAAGCCTATGCTGATTTCCAAGAGCACCCATCTGAATTAAATCGTCAATTACAAGTAGTTGGTATAGAATCAATAAACACTCCTGTAAAACGAAGCACTTACAAACGAGGGACTCAGGATGTAGAGCGGATTAAAAATGCTGCAGATATGTGTTTAGCTCTTGATGCAATAATGGAAGCTATCGAAGCTGATAATAATGGTAAGGTAAAAACTTTCTTAATTGTTGCTGGCGACCGTGATTATGTAAAGTTAGTTACTCTCCTACGCAATAGATTTGGACAAAAGGTTGTAATAGTAGGCGTTCCTGGTGCAGTATCAAGCGATTTGGTAAATGCAGCTGGAAACGACGACCACATTGAAATAGAGACTCCTCCTCCTGCCGATGTAAATCAATTAAAAAGTAATATAATTGGTATGATTAAGAAAGGTCCATCACCGCTCAAATACTGGACCGTAAGAATCATAGACCAATGGTGTCAAAATGAGAAACAGCATATCCCTGGGACAGCAAAAGAACGTAGGGATGCATTACACGCGTTACTTGATGAAAAAGTCTTAGTTCGTCAGACAAGAAAAGATCCAAAAAGAGGAGACGTTACCGAAGTTATACTAGACGAAAAAGCAGCAAAACAAAAAGGATATATAGAATAAAATAAAGAAGCCCCTTTTCAGGGGCTAGGCAAAGAAACTGATTAAATTTATACAAAAAACCTTAGTATTAAATAATATATCATAACTGTTGCATTTTGTCAATACCCCCCTTGTCAATTTTGTTTATTATCGTTTTATTTTAGTTCAGTCAATTTCATATTAATCATTACCAACACATTCCCCCACTCTTGACAAACTCCCCTCCCCATGATAAAGTTGAATATTAACAAAATTATGTAAAGGCTAGGAACGGGAGTAGTAAGCCTCGAAGCGGGGCCCAGAGAGTCGGGTAAGGTGTGAGCCGACGCCAGCGCAGAGACCGAATGGACCCGGGAGCCGCAAACCGAACGTCCTGAGTTTGCCGAAGGATAAGTAGGCTTTGCCGCCAGGGAAGCGTTAACGAATCCCGGGGTATCGTTCCGAAAGTACCGGGGCCGTACCCGACAGAGTGGACCAGACTTCTATTACTCCGGTCAAGAAGGGTGGCACCGCGGTATCAGCCTCCCGCCCCTTCAAAGGGTGGGGGGTTTTTTATTTGGAGAAAAGATGTATTTCCCGACGCTGGAAGAAGTGAAAAAACTGAAGAAACAGGGCAACCTGGTGCCGGTCTACCGGGAAATCAAGGCCGACCTGGACACGCCGGTATCCGCGTACCTCAAGATAGCCCGCGGCGACTACTCGTTCCTGCTGGAGAGCGTCGAGGGGGGCGAGCGACTGGCCCGCTACAGCTTCCTGGGGACGGAGCCTTCAACAGTCATAAGCACCGGCGGCGATAACGGCGTCGACCCCCTGCGGCTGATAGAGGAGGAGTTCCAGCGCTTCAAGCCGGTGCCGATAGAGGGTCTGCCGCGCTTTCACGGGGGTATGGTGGGGTACTTGAGCTACGAGGTGGCGCGGCACTTCGAGAGGCTGCCCTCGCCCGATAACGACCCCGTAAGCCTGCCCGAGTCCGTCATGATGCTGGCGGATACCCTGCTCATCTTCGACCACCTCACCCATACTATTAAAGTCGTCTCTCACGTCCGCCTCGACGGCGACGTAGAGTCCGACTATGCTAAAGCAATACAAAAGATAGACAACCTCGCCGAAAGGTTATATAAATCAGTTCCGATAAAAGAGAGTAAACCAGACACCGCTGCGAAATCGGCAATGGAATCGAACCTGACGCAATCCGAATACGAAGACATCGTGGAGCGCGCTAAGAAACACATCTACGACGGCGACATTATACAGGTCGTGCCCTCGCAGCGACTGTCCCGGCGCACCGTTGCCAGCCCCTTCGCCATCTACCGCGCGCTGCGCTCCCTGAACCCCTCTCCGTACATGTACTACCTGCACCTCGGCGACTTCTATATCGTGGGGACTTCGCCGGAGCTGCTGGTGCGCGTCGAGGACGGCACCGTCTCCAACCACCCCATCGCCGGCACCCGCCCGAGGGGTATTGACAGTCGGACGGACAGGGCGCTCGAAGAAGAGCTCAAAAACGACGAAAAGGAACGCGCCGAGCACCTCATGCTGGTGGACCTCGCCCGCAACGATGTCGGCAAAATCAGCCAGCCGGGCACCGTCGAAGTTACCCAGTTCATGGACATCGAGCGCTACTCGCACGTCATGCACCTCGTTTCCCACGTCCAGGGAAAGCTGAGGGACGGGTTCACACAATTCGACGCCATGCGCGCCTGCTTCCCGGCGGGCACGGTCTCCGGTGCGCCCAAGATACGCGCCATGGAGATAATCGCCGAACTGGAGCCGGACAAGCGGGGACCTTACGCGGGGGCGGTGGGGTACTTCGATTTCTCAGGCAACATGGATACGGCAATCGCTATACGTACCATAGTTATTAAAGACGGGGTGGCCTACGTGCAGGCGGGGGGAGGCGTCGTCGCCGACAGCATCCCCGAGAAAGAATACCAGGAAAGCATGAGCAAGGCACAGGCACTGCTGACCGCCATCGAAAACGCGGAGGCACCTTAAATATGATTTTACTGATAGACAACTACGACAGCTTTACCTATAACCTCTACCAGTACCTCAGCGAACTCGGGGCGGAGATAAGCGTGGCCAGGAACGACGCAATAAGCCTCGACGATATGGAAAAACTGGCGCCGGAGCGCATCGTTATCTCGCCGGGGCCGGGAACACCGGAGCAGGCCGGCATCTCCAACGATGTTATCCTGAGGTTCGGGGGGAGGCTACCGATACTGGGCGTGTGCCTGGGGCACCAGTGCATCGGCCATGCCTACGGGGGAATCGTCGACCACGCCGGGGAAATCAAGCACGGTAAGACATCCCTGGTGCACCACGACGGCAAGGGCGTTTTTACCGGACTGGCCAACCCCTTTCCCGCCGTCCGCTATCATTCCCTGGCGGTCAAGCGGCACAACCTGCCGGACTGCCTGGAGGTCAGCGCCTGGACGGACAATAATATCATCATGGGGCTGCGGCACCGCGTGTACCAGGTGGAGGGCGTCCAGTTCCACCCGGAATCGATTATGACGGGGGTGGGGAAGGACTTATTAAGGAATTTCTTAATTGGGAAATATTGAAAATCCCCCTTAGTCCCCCTTTTTCAAAGGGGGAAACTGGGTAAGGGAACTATGAGATAAGCGGTAGATGGTGCGAGGGCGGCATGGGTGGGAATAGATAAGAAACGAGGAGAGGAGGGGTAAGATAAAATGAATTTACCAAAACCAATGACCCTAGCAATAATATTAATAATAATAGGTATCGGGTTTGTTGTATTGATGTTTTTCAATCCTATTTCGGATATTGCCTTGGCAATAGCTGGGTTAGGATTCATCTTATCTGGGTTTATACAATTAGGACAGGCCCGCAATAGCGAGCAGAATGAAAAGCGATTTGAGCAACTAATGACCGAACTGGACAAGATAAGGCAGGAGCTTGAAAATGTGGAACAGCCCAAAGGAACAGGTGTTGCCATTGCTGACGTATTATCTTCCGGACTGAAGTATTATGCCGAACATATGAATAAGCCAGGGAAGGAAAACCTAAATGATTAAAGAGGCCATCAGCACTTTAGTCGAAGGGCGTTCCCTCAACTTCGAAGAGGCCTCCGGCAGCATGGAGGAGATAATGAACGGTGAGGCCACTCCGGTGCAGATAGGCTCTTTCCTGACGGCGCTCCGCGTCAAAGGCGAAACATCCGACGAAATTGCCGGGCTGGCCAGCGTCATGCGGGAGAGGGCGACCCCGGTAAATATAAGCAGTCCGGCTATCGATATCGTGGGGACGGGGGGAGACGGGTCCGGCAGCTTTAATATATCCACGGCGGCGGCATTCGTGGCGGCGGGGGCTGGTCTGAAAGTTGCCAAGCACGGCAACCGCGCCGCTTCCAGCCAGTGTGGCAGCGCCGATATCCTCGAGACGCTGGGGGTAAAGATAGAACTCGGTCCGAAAGCAGTCGCCGAGTGTATTGAAAAGGTCGGGATAGGTTTCATGTTCGCTCCTGTTTTTCACCCGGCCATGAAGCACGCCGCCCTTCCACGCCGGGAAATCAGCATTCGCACGGTGTTCAATATCCTCGGCCCGCTGACCAATCCCGCGCGAGTGGAGCACATGGTGCTCGGCGTGCCCGATGAAGAGCTAGGCAACAAGATTGCCGCCGTCCTCTACCGACTCGGTACCAGGCACTCGCTGGTAATACACGGCCGGGACGGCCTTGATGAAATAACGATAAGCGGCAAGTCGCTGGTATGGGATATCAGCGAAGAATTATTATCGCCGCCCTATGAAATATCGCCCGATAGCTTCGGATTCGAGGAGTCGGGAAGGTCGGAGATTATGGGAGGCACGCCGGAGGAAAACGCGGCAACGCTGCGCCGTATCCTCGACGGCGAAAATAGCGCCCTGCGCAATACGGTCGTGATGAATGCCGCCGCGGGACTCGTCGCCGGGAATGTCACGGCAGACCTTCAAAACGCGGCGCGACTGGCCGAAGTGGCTATCGACAGCGGCCGGGCGATGGGTAAACTGAACCAGCTGGTGGAATTGAGCCAGCGTCTGGGGCAAGCATGACGGCAACGATACTGGATAAAATACTCGTCGACAAAAAGCTGGAGGTAGAGCAGAGGAAACAGCTTCTGCCGCTCTCTGCCCTGAAGGAGCGCATTGCCCAGTATAAACCCCTCGACTTTGCCGCCGCGATGAGAGGCGACGGCATCAAGCTGATTGCCGAGGTAAAAAAGGCATCGCCTTCCAGGGGGGTATTATGCAAGGACTTCGACCCCGTGGCTCTGGCTACAACCTATGCCCGGAACGGCGCCGCGGCTATCTCGATATTGACCGAGGTTAAACACTTCCAGGGCAGCCCCAAACACCTGGCGGCAATTAGAGAAAAGGTGAATATCCCGCTGCTGCGCAAGGACTTTATCTACGACGAATATCAAGTCTATGAGTCCGCCGCCTACGGCGCCGATGCCCTGCTCCTGATAGCGGCGATACTGAGTCCGGAGCAGCTCGGCGAATTACTGGAGATAAGCCACAGCCTGGGAATAAGCTGCCTGGTCGAAGTGCACAACGAGGACGAACTGTTCACGGCGCTCCTGGCCGACGCTAAAATAATCGGTATTAACAATCGGGACCTCAATACCTTCAAGGTCGATACCAATACTACGCGCCGCCTGCGGATGTTCATTCCGAAGGAAAACATCGTGGTCAGCGAGAGCGGTATCCATAATCAGGACGACATGAAGAAGATGAGGGAGTGCAAGGTAGACGCCGTGCTGGTGGGCGAGGCGCTGGTGACCGCCGGCGATATCCCGGCCAAAATAAGGGAGATAATGTCATGACCAGAATCAAGATTTGCGGCATCCGGAACGAAGAGCAGGCTTTAGCCGCGGCGGAGGCCGGGGCAGACTTCATCGGGATGGTCTTCGCCCGGAGTCCCCGCCAGGTTACTCCGGTGCGGGCGGAGAAGATAGTAGCGGAACTAAAGAAAAATAAGGCATCTGTAGAGGTCGTCGGCGTTTTCGTCAATGCACATCTGGGCACGGTAAACAGGATAGCCGAGAGGTGCCGTCTCGACTGGGTGCAGATGAGCGGCGACGAGCCGTGGGAGTACTGCCGGGAGCTTGCGCGACCGGTCATCAAGGTCGTCCGGGTAAGCCGGAACCGCAAACCGGAGCAAGCCTGCCGGGACCTGGACTACGGGACGAAACTCCTGAAGAAACAGAAGCATATTTTCATGCTCGACTCAGATGTCAGTGACAGGTACGGCGGCACGGGCAGGAAATTCGACTGGCATCTGGCGGCGCCGGTAGCCAAGGAGTTCCCGGTAATTATCGCCGGAGGACTGACGCCGGGCAACGTCTCCGAGGCGATAAAAGTGATATCTCCGTGGGGGGTGGACGTATCTTCGGGGGTAGAAACCAAAGGCATCAAAGACATGGGCAAGATTAAGAAATTTATCGAAGCCGTGAGGGAAGCCGATGAGCGGGCCTGACACACGCGGCTACTTCGGGGAGTACGGGGGTAAGTTCGTGCCGGAGACGCTGATGCCGGCGCTTGCCGAGCTGGAGAGCGCCTACGCCGATGCCCTGGCCGATGCCGAATTCCAGGAGGAGTTTAACCGGCTATGCCGGGATTATATCGGACGTCCCACGCCCCTCTATCATGCCCGTCAGCTATCGGATAAAATCGGCGGGGCAACTATACTGTTGAAACGTGAAGACCTCGCTCATACCGGCGCGCACAAGATTAATAACGCCCTGGGACAGGGACTGCTGGCCAGACGCATGGGCAAGACCAGAATAATCGCCGAGACCGGGGCCGGCCAGCATGGGGTCGCTGCGGCCACCGTCTGCGCCATGCTCGGGCTCGAGTGCATTATCTACATGGGCGAGGAGGATATCCACCGCCAGGCGCCCAACGTCAACCGTATCAAACTGACGGGCGCCGAAGTAGTCCCCGTTACCTCGGGGAGTCGAACCCTGAAGGACGCTATCAACGAGGCCATCCGCGACTGGGTCAGCAACGTCCGCAACACCCACTACCTGCTCGGCTCGGTGGTTGGCCCGCACCCTTATCCCGTGATAGTGCGCGACTTTCAGTCGATTATCGGTCGGGAGGCCAGGGAACAGGTGTTAGAAAAATATCATCGCCTGCCCGACTACCTGGTGGCGTGTGTCGGCGGGGGCAGCAACAGCATCGGCCTATTCCACCCGTTTTATAACGATAAACAAGTGAAATTCATCGGGGTCGAGGCCGGAGGGCTGGGACTGGCCACCGGTAAGCACTCGGCCGCCCTGCTCACCGGCAAGACTGGCGTGCTGCACGGAACGAAGTCTTACCTCATGGAGAACGAGCATGGCCAGATAATGGAGACTCACAGCATAGCGCCGGGATTGGACTATCCGGGGGTGGGGCCGGAGCACAGCTTTTATAAAGACAGCGGGAGGGCCACCTATGCGGCTGTTACCGACGAGCAGGCGCTGGAAGGATTTAAGTCGCTGAGCGATACCGAGGGCATCATTCCGGCGCTGGAGTCCGCCCACGCGATATATTACGTCGCTAAAATGGCGGCGGAACTGCCGAAAGAGCAGCTTATCATCGTAAATCTGTCGGGGCGGGGCGATAAAGACCTTGATATCGTCACTAAAGCCCTGGGGATGGAGCTATGAGCCAGATTACATCAGTATTTAAACCGGGCCACAAGGCGTTGATAGCCTACATTACCGCCGGCTATCCCGATATCGAAAGCACGCCGGAGATAGCCGTAGCGCTGGCCGAAAGCGGCTGCGATATCATCGAGCTGGGCATCCCGTTCTCCGACCCGCTGGCGGACGGCGCCACCATCCAGAAAGCAAGCTACCAGGCGCTGCAAAAGGGCACCACGCCGCAGGTCTGTCTGGAGGTAGGCACGGAGATAAGACGGAAAATAGCAACACCCCTGGCTTTCATGACCTATTATAATCCCGTACTCAACTACGGACTGGAAGCTTTCTGTAAGGGTTGCGCTGAAGCTGGCATAGGTGGTTTAATAGTCCCTGATTTACCACCGGAAGAGGGGGCGGAACTGGAAAAAATCACGCGAAAGCATGACCTGGACCTTATCTACCTGCTGGCGCCTACCAGCACCGATGACAGGGTCGATGTGGTGGCGGAGAGGGCGAGGGGGTTTATCTACCTGGTCTCACTTACCGGCGTAACCGGGGCCAGAGACACTCTATCACCGGAGCTCGAAGGCTTCGTGAAAAGAGTCAGGGGAAGGGCGAAACAGGCGTTAAACGTTGGCTTCGGTATATCTACCCCGGAACAGGCTCAACGTGTTGCCTCTGTAGCCGATGGCGTAATCGTTGGCAGTCGGCTCATTCAACTGATTGAAGAAGATACAACACTTGCCTCGCTCAGGTCTTTCGTTGCCACCCTGCGCCAGGCACTTGATTCATTTGAAGTAAATAAGGAGGTGAGTTAATATATAATTTATCATGTCATGGCCAAAGAGCCTCGTCCTGAAAATTAAACATCAAATTCAATAAAAAAGGAGGAAAAATGAAAAGGACAAAGTTCATTCTTGAAGAAAAAGACATGCCGACCCAGTGGTACAACATCCAGGCAGACCTGCCGGAGCCGCTGCCTCCGGTTCTTCACCCCGGCACCGGCAAGCCGGTAACCCCCGATGATTTGGCACCCCTCTTCCCTATGGAGCTCATCAAGCAGGAGGTCAGCACCGAGCGCTACATTGACATTCCAGAGGAGGTACAGGAAATATACCACACCTGGAGACCCACCATCCTGCACCGGGCGTACCGCCTGGAGAAAGCTCTGGATACACCGGCCAAGATTTTCTACAAATACGAAGGAACCAGCCAGGCGGGGAGCCACAAGCCCAACACCGCCGTCGCCCAGGCATACTACAACAAGAAAGAGGGCATCAAGCGCATGACTACCGAGACGGGCGCCGGGCAGTGGGGCAGCGCCCTGTCTATGGGCTGCATGTTCTTCGGCATCGAGTTAAAAGTCTACATGGTCGGCATCAGCTACTACCAGAAGCCCTACCGCCGTATCATGATGGAAACATGGGGCGCTACCTGCGTGCCCAGCCCCAGCCCGGATACCAAGGCGGGACGGGACATGCTGGCCAAAGACCCCGACTGCCCCGGCAGCCTCGGGCTGGCTATCAGCGAAGCGGTTGAAGATGCCGTATCCCGGGATGATACCCACTACTCGCTGGGCAGTGTGCTCAATCACGTCCTGCTGCACCAGACCATAAACGGTCTGGAGACAAGGAAACTGATGATGGAGCAGGCGGATGCCTACCCCGACATTATCGTCGGCTGCATCGGCGGCGGCTCAAATTACGCCGGGTTGTTCCTGCCCTTCATCAAAGATAAGATTGAAGGCAGGAAACCAGACCTGCGCATCATCAATGTTGAGCCAGCCAGCTGCCCGACCCTGACCAAGGGACCTTACACCTATGACTTCGGAGATGTGGCTGGTCTTACCCCCCTGCTCAAGATGTACACCCTGGGCCACGATTTCATCCCGCCGCCGGTTCACGCTGGAGGTCTTCGCTATCACGGCATGGCACCCATTATCTGTCACCTTTACAACCTCGGGCTGGTTGAAGCCCGGGCGGAGCACCAACTGGCTACCTTCAAAGCCGGGGTACAGTTTGCCCGCACCGAGGGTATTCTCAGCGCACCGGAGACCAACCACGCTATCAAGGCGGTCATTGACGAAGCCCTTAAGTGCAAGGAGTCCGGCGAAGCCAAGACCATCCTGCTGGCCCACAGCGGACACGGGCACGTTGATATGGCTGCCTACGAAGCCTATCTATCGGGCAAACTGGAAGACTACGCCTACCCCGAAGACAAGGTGAAAGAGGCGCTGGAACACCTGCCTAAAGTACCAAGCACATAGTATGCCATCTCATGGCTTTGACCCTGACACACCCTCTCCCCTGAAAAGGGGAGGGGGTGTTTTTTTTACCTTACCCGCTGACCGCCTCTCCAAGTCAGTAATATCAGAATACAACCATTTTCGATGACCCGGTATAACGTTAACAAAAGAATAACCGACCCTATTCAGGTCGGTTTCACTGTGGGCTCATCGCCACCAAAGTGACCAGACACAGGTGGCGAGTCATTACCTCCCTCATACCGGTACTGTTGAAGACTACCTGCGGCGGTAGCGTTCCTCGCCTATCCGTCCCATCGCCTTAAGGAAACGGGACAGGCCGAAGAGGAAGATGATGAAGAAGACGATACCGGCGACGAGGACCCAGGGATTGGAATAGATACCGGCGTCCGCCAGCTCCATGGCGGGGAGAAACATGAGAAGCGTGCCCAGAAACCCGATAACGAGCATGATAATGCCCAGCTTCACGGCCGCAAACCTCCCCGGTTATCCGGCGGATATAAAATCGCGGTATAGCCGCTACTAATAGACATATGCAGAAACCCGGAACGACTACCTACTTCCGATTTCTACCAAAGTAATTATATTCTTTTACGAGGAATTGTCAAAATACCTTTAACTCACTTTCCCTAACAATTTACAGGACGTTATCGAAAACAAACGAACGATAGACAAATCGATTGGAGAGGGGTTGGGACGAAAATCCCTCTTCCCCAAGGGGCGGGGGTAAAGGTGCGAGGATATTAAATCTCCCTTAATCCCTCCTTACGAAGGAGGGAGACTGGAAAAGGGGTGGGGGGTAAAGGGGATGAGCTACCTCTCGCGGCGTACTCCCCTGTTTTTTCACCCTCACGCCGTTCGCTGCGCTCAGGGCAAGCTCTGCCCTCTCCCATCAAGGGAGAGGGGTAATAGTCTTCTCGGGATAAGCTGTAGATGATACCGGGCGGTTTGGGTGGGAGAAGATAACTTCATAATATCTTAACAATTCTGCCCTATGCTATAATAGGTAAGTATGAAAAGATTGAACCCAATAGCCCTGTTTGTTGCGCTGGTTCTTGTCCTGTCGCTGTTACTTACACCGGGATTGGGCTGTATCACCATTACCACACCGGAGATAACGACCCCTCCACCCGCCGAAACGCCGATACCAGTGCCCGAACCGATTAACCCCGAGTGGACACCACCGATAACGACAGACAACCAGGCGTCAGAACTGCCCGGTATCGCCGACGTGGTCGCCATGGTGAAACCTTCGGTGGTAGCCATCACCACGGAAGTAATCGGACAAAGCATCTTTGGGCAGTACACGCAGGAGGGAGCCGGCTCCGGCTGGATTATCGACGAGGACGGCATCATTGTAACCAATAACCATGTCGTTGAAGGCGCCAGGACAATTACCGTCACTACCGATAGCGGCGATGCCTATACCGCCGAAATCAACTCGGTGTCCACCGACCCGCTTAATGATATAGCCATACTTAAAATAGATGCCCACGGCCTCCCGGCACTTGATAGGGGCGACACCTCCAGGCTGAGGGTTGGCGACTGGGTGATAGCCATCGGTAATGCGCTCGGCCAGGGAATCCGCGCCACCGAGGGAATTATAAGTCGCAAAGGCGTTAACCTGCCGGTGTCGCAGGGGCAAACACTTTACGACCTCATCGAGACCAGCGCCGCCATCAACCCCGGCAACAGCGGCGGCCCCCTGGTAAATCTGGCCGGTGAGGTAATCGGTATCACCAGCGCCAAGGTCGCCCAGGTAGGTGTCGAGGGCATGGGATACGCCATAAGCATCGACACCGCCGTGCCCATCATTCAGGAACTGGTCAACAAGGGGTACGTCACCAGGCCGTGGCTGGGGGTGGGACTCTATACGGTCAACCAGATAGCGATAAGACAGTTGCGGCTATCCATAGACCACGGAGTCCTTCTGGTTGAGGTGGTCGCCAAAGCGCCGGCGGACCAGGCCGGACTCAAGGAAGGCGATGTTATTATAGAGATAGGCGGCGAGCCAGTAAACAATGTCCAGGAGCTTACACGAATCCTGCATGCATCGGAAATCGGGCAGCCGCTGGAAATAAAGTACTGGCGCGCGGACGCGGAATATACTACCACCGTGATACCCACCGAGAGCCCGCGCCCCTGAACTAAACCGCCTTTTTCACTCCCAGTCGCAGGCTGTAACCGATTATCCTGTAGGTATCCTGAAAATCAGCGTCTTCAGGCACGCCTTCCTCAAGCTCATTGGATAGCGTCTCCTGCATGATGTAATCGGCGAAGGCGGAGATAGACTGCACGAAGTTGGCATCTCCCTCGTAATAGGTAGTGATGTGGTCGGCGATTTCATACCCGGCGGAACGACGCATCATCTGCACGCGGTGCACAATCTCGCGCGCAATGCCCTCGGCTTCCAGCTCAACGGATATATAGGTAGATATAGCCGCGTTATTGGTAGTCTCGCTGACGACGGCATAGCCCACCCCTTCCAGTCCAGCCACCTTTTCTATAGAATCGTACCTCAGCTCTTTGACGTTAAGCTCTTCCAGCACCAGAGGCGTAGCTCTATCCAGAGCCCGCTTTTCCCAGTCGGAAGTGACACCGACACAGAAGGTCTCCAGCGGCTGCCTCACCTTGATGCCGGCCCGGCTCCTTGCCGCCCGACCCAGGCTGCATACTTTCATGGCCAGGCGGTTATCAGTGGCCAGCTGCCTGTCTATTTTGCCCTCGTCCGCCAGCGGGAAATCGGCCAGGTGCACGCTTTCCGGGGCTTCCGGGAAGGCAGAGCATACTAAATTCCGGTAAAGCTCTTCGGCGAGGAAGGGAGTAAAGGGGGCCATCAGTTTGGTCAGCGTTACCAGACATTCGTAAAGGGTGTTGTAGGCGGACAGCTTATCGGCGTCGTTCTCGCTTTTCCAGAAGCGCCGCCGACTCCGCCTGACGTACCAGTTGGACAGTCCGTCGACAAAGCTTTCAAGCTTTCTACCAGCCTCGGTGGGGCTATAGCCGTCCAGCGCCGAATCGACATCCTTGATAAGCTGATTAAGCTCGGAGAGTATCCACCTGTCGAGCTCGGCCTCCGGCGGCGGGGCTGTTTCGGCATTCGGGTGATAGTTATCGATATTGGCGTACATAACAAAGAAGGAGTAGACGTTCCAGAGCGTCGAAAGGAAGCGACGGGATACCTCGTCCACCTGCTTCTCGTCGAACTGGCGCGGGTTGCCCGGCGCCGAGGCGGTATAGAGATACCAGCGCAGGGCATCGGCGCCGTATTTCTCTATTACTTCAAACGGCCAGACGACATTGCCCTTGCGCTTGCTCATCTTTTCGCCTTTGGCGTCCAGGATATGCCCCAGGCAGATGACATTCTTAAAGCAGGGCCGGTTGAACAACAGGATGGATATGGCGTGCAAACTGTAGAACCAGCCGCGGGTCTGGTCGACGGCCTCACAAATGAAGTCGGCCGGAAATCGCCCGTCTTCGAGCAGGGTCTCATTATCGAAAGGATAGTGGCTCTGGGCCACCGGCATGGCTCCGGAATCGAACCAGCAGTCGATGACCTCGGGGACGCGTTTCATCTGCCCGCCGCATTTAGAGCAGGCAAAGGTCAACTCATCAACAAAGGGACGGTGCAGGTCAAACGGCTCCTTGAAGCCGGAAAAGCCGTCTTTCTGTTTAAGCTCGTTCATACCGCCAACGCATTCAAAAGCGCCGCAGGACTCGCAGCGCCAGACCGGCAGCGGCGTGCCCCAGTAGCGTTCCCGCGAGAAAGCCCAGTCGATATTATTTTGAAGCCAGTCGCCGAAGCGCCCGTACTTGATATGCTCCGGATACCAGTTAACCTCGTCATTGCCGGAGAGGAGCCTGTCTTTCAGGGCGGTGGTCTTGATGTACCAGGTCTCCTTGGCATAGTAGAGAAGAGGCGCCTCGCAGCGCCAGCAGAAGGGGTAGGTATGCTTGATGGTCCCGCTGCGGAGAAGCAGACCACGCGATTTTAAATCATCTATAATATCTTTATCGGCGTCCTTGACGAATTTGTCGTAGCCTGGTATAGAATCCATTGTCTCTACAGGCGATAATAACGCCGAAACTTCATCTCGGAGCATGCGTCTATATATACTAGGTGTATATCCAGTTGGATATCTTTTTACTATTCCATCAAGATTCACGGAATGTACAAGAGGTAAATTTTCTTTCTCTCCAATTTCAAAGTCAATCTCACCATACGCAGGGGCGATATGAACAATACCAGTACCTTCTTCCATGGATACGAAATCGCCTGCTATGACCCGATAGCCTGGTAAATCATCCTTTTCTTTGAAAATGGTCACCTTATAAAGCGGCTGATAAGCAACTCCAACGAGTTCCTTGCCTTCCAGCTTGGTGACTTCTTTACAGTCGCCGAGGCCGACAGCCCCAACCAGTCGTGCCGCCATGATAAGGTATTCATCATCAGCCTCAAGCACGACATACTCGGCATCAGGAGCCACGGCCAGTGAAGTATTGCCCGGCAAAGTCCACGGAGTAGTTGTCCATGCCAGTAAATAAGCAGGCTTGCCTGAATCCTGAAAAAGCTTTAGAAGCTTTTCGTGTGCTCTAGAGCCAGCTAACGATGTTAAATCAATCTTGAACTTTATGTAAACCGAGGGGTCTTCCGTGTCTTTATAGCCCTGCGCTATCTCGTGGGAGCTCAGTGATGTGCCGCAGCGTGGGCAGTGGGGCGTGACCCGGTAGCCCTGATAGACAAGCTCCTTGTCCCACATCTGCTTGATAGCCCACCAGACGGATTCAATATACTTATTGTCCATGGTGATATAGGGGTGTTCCAGGTCAATCCAGTAGCCGCTTCGTTCCAGTATCTCCTCGAACTCGCGCATATAGCCGTTAACGCTCTGCCGGCACAGCTCGTTGAAGCGGGCGACGCCGTACTCCTCGATTTGAGTCTTGGAGGAGATGCCGAGCTGCTTCTCGATTTCCAGTTCCACCGGCAGGCCGTGAGTATCCCACCCGCCGATGCGCGGGGCGTAATAGCCCTTCATTACCTTATAGCGTGGTATGGCGTCCTTGAAAACGGAGGTCAGGACATGGTGCAGCGCCGGGCTGCCGTTGAGCGTGGGCGGCCCGTCATACAGAACGAAACGCGGCCCGCCCTTACGAGCCTCAACGCTGCGCGTATAAATATCATTTTTCTTCCACCAGTCAAGTATTTTCTCCTCAAGCTGAGGAAAGTTTACTCTACTGCCGACAGGATTAAACATTTTTATTCTCCCGTTACTGTAATTTGTTTGCTACTTTATTTTTAAGAGCGAAGAAATCCTATCGGGACAGCGATAGAGATTGCTTCGTCGCTACGCTCCTCGCAATGACATATTTACCAAATAAAAAAGCCTCGCCTTAAAGGGACGAGACTCTTTATAAAGTTCCCGCGGTACCACCCAATTTCCCCGATAACATCGGGACACTCTTCAGGGCACGATTCATGCCCTCGTCTCGGATAACGGTTGACGGGACCGACCAGGCCTACTAATCCCGACTCGCCGCCGGGCCTTTCGGTTGGTAGCTCAGGAGTGATTTCCAGGGTGAGGGCATGTCTGCTCGCACCGTACCAGACTCGCTAAATACCCTTTACCGCCCTTACTCTTCTCCGTCACTGCCCTTCTCAGCTTTATGTTAACACAACTCAGTGGGTAAGTCAATAATATAGACAGGTTGATTAGTGAAAGATACTTGAGAGATTCTTCGCTACGCTCAGAATGACATTGATTATCTCAATAGTGTGGTATCTTTTTGGGGGTAATAACTACCTTCCGGGCCTCACCTACCCCGGTACTCTCGGTGAAGACATCGGGGTGGTCAGCCAGGGCGAGGTGGATAACGCGTCTCTCAAAAGCGGTCATGGGTTCCATGGAAAAAGGCATTTCCCGGGTCGTTACCTGGTCCGCCAGTCTGGCGGCCAGAGCCCGTAGCCCTTCGCAGCGGCGCTGCTTATAGCCTTCCACATCCAGAACAATCGGCAGCCTTACCTCCATATTATGCGCCATAATCACCCTGACGATATGCTGCAGGGAGGCCATGGTCTGACCGCGGCGCCCGATTAATATCCCCAGGTCCTCACCTTCTATGTTGAGGCCAATCGAAGAGGCATTGCCGTCCTCGTCTATAGCCGTGAATTCATCGGAAAGCGTCACAGTCGCGGGCAGGTCCATCAGGTCCAGGAGCTTTTCCAGTACATTTTTTACCGTCTCGTAAAGTTCACTCTGTTCCTCAGGTATTTCCATTTTAGCTAACCCCTTATTGATAACGGTCTTACTTCTTGCGGCGTCGCTGCACCCTATCCTTGCCCGGTTGATACCTTATTTTACTGGGTTTCGATGGGTGATAGGCGTCTTTCCTTGAAGAATCACTATCGGAAATGACAATATCCGCCCCGACATCGTCGATGGACTTCCTTTCCACCGAGGCATCGAATTTCACGTGCTTCTTGTCACTATCGGCCATCACTTCCGTAGGCCTCCGGCGGAGTCCGCCCCATCCGGTTATCCGGTACTGTAAAACCACCCTGACCACGCTGTTAGCCACCCAGTAGAGAGACAGGCCGCTGGGGAAGGATAGTGCCAGGAGGGCGAACATCATCGGCATCATCCAGAGCATCATCTGGCTCTGCTGCGCCTGCTTGGGGTCGGATGATATGGTCATCGACATCTTCTGCTGCAGCCACATCGTAGCGCCGACCAGAATAGCCAGAATGAAATTAGGCTGGGCCAGGTCCAGCAAGAAAAAACTTTTATTCAAAGGTAGCGCGGAATAGACAATCGGCCAGGGGTAAAGGTACTTGGACAGGTTCAGCAGGCCCTCCGGGGCTACCGCCAGAGCCAGCATAATGGACTGGTAGAGGGCAATCCATACCGGCATCTGGATTATCATGGTGATGAAGCAGCCGGCCGGCTTGACGCCCGATTCCTTGTAAAGCCTCATCTGTTCCTGGCCCAGCTTCTGCCTGTCCTTGCCATACTTCTTTTGAAGTTCGGCTATCTTGGGCTGCAGGTCCTGCATCGCCTTGGAGGACCTTATCTGTTTCAGGGTCAGCGACAGCATCGCGAGATTGACAATGATGGTCAGGGCGATGATAGCCAGACCGAAGCTACCGCCCAGGTAATCCGACACTACGATAAGGACATTGATTACCGGCTGCTGGATTATTAGTTCCCAAGCATTCAATGTATTCTACCTCAATTCTGACTCTTTAAAGAGACAGGGCGTAATATGGCCCCGTTGATGGCGTTGATGCGCTGCAAAGATATATCCTGCGTGTGAATAAAGACGATTCCTTCATACGCGGTAAGCGGACCGTCGATATCCTGTTCAAAATCCGCCAGCTGCACGATTTCACCGGCGCCCGTAGCCAGGGAATAGATTACGCCTTTTCTCGTAGCAATGATAACGGAATCATCAACGACAACCGGCCGGGATGATACCGGGCTTTCCAGGGCATACCCGTTCAATTTAGCCCCGGTAGCGACTTTAAGAGCATATACATTGCCATCGAGACAGGGGGCATAAATGACTTCGTTAACGACTACTGGCTCGGCCCAGAACCAGTTTTCACCCATGAACTTCCACTTCAGACTGCCATCGAAAGCGTTCAGGGCATACATATGCCTATCGAAAGACCCGATGTACACCACATCGTTATAGACCAGAGGCGTGGCGATAATGGACCCTTCCGCGGCAAACTCCCACTTCTTGCTGCCGTCGGCAGTATTCAGGGCATACAGCTTCTTATCGAAAGAACCAATGTATAACGTGTCACCATACACCGCCAGCGTTCCCCATATCTTGTCGCCGGTCTGGAACTCCCAGAGGTTGTCACCGGTAGCGGTATCGAGCGCGTAAACTTTACCATTTTCACTACCGATATATAGCTTACCGTCAGCGGCAACCAGTCCACCGACGAACGGTTCAAGATAATCCTCGCGGGGATAAACCCACCTCAGGGCCAGTCCCTCGGTGTTGTAGGCATAAATTTTCCCGTTGTACCCGGCGATATAGACCAGCTCCCCGTAAACCACCGGTGTCCCGTAGATAGCCACCCCGGCGGAACCGGCCCCGCAGCCTCCACCCATAGCCGGAGAACAGCCAAAGATGCCCCCCTGACTGACCTGCTTGAGCGGCTCGGACCAGAGTCGGCTCTCGTCAGACAGATTAAGCGCTACCAGACGGCCTTCATTGGAGCCCACGAACAGAGTGCCGCCGGACACGGTTCCACCCGACCATCCAATCGGCGCCAGGCCTTTGACACAACCGAAACCGACCATGCCAACAGCGATAATCAATATCGTCAGGAGGACTACCCGGCCGACTCGCCACTTACCCTTTAAATTCACTGTATTCTCCTTCAAGGAAAAGACTGGCGGGACTCACCAAACTTCACGGTACCGGGTCATAACCGCCCGGATTAAAAGGGTGGCACCGGGCAATACGCCTGATGCCCATACCTATTCCTTTAAAAATTCCAAATTTAGTTATAGCCTCGTAGGTATACTGGGAGCAGGTCGGACTGAATCTACAGGACGGCGGCATAATCCGCGACAGCGTGAGCTGATAAAACCTAATTAGCTCCAGAGCTAACGCCTTCATATTCCCCCACAAATATACCGGCCCGGAACAATAGCTTCCTGACCGACTCCCCTAGATTCGTATAATCAGCCCCCGCCGCCGTAGCACGGGCGATGAAGATGATATCCCAACCCGGTTGCAGCGGAGTCTGTCTCACTATCTCCCGCAGCAATCGTTTTACTCTGTTGCGAACCACCGCTTTGCCTACACGACGGCTGACCGTAAAGCCATATCTGGATAAGTCAAGCCCGTTGGGCAGGGCCTTTACCACTATCTCCTTGCCTGCCCAGGTCTTGCCTTCATTATAAACCAGCTCGAACTGTGTTTTCCTGGTTAAATTTTGTTCTCCCCTCACGGCTACCCCAACCGGGTCATTTGATATCACCGTTAGACAACGGTCAATTTCTGCCGACCCTTCAATCGCCTGGATTTCAGGACAGCGCGGCCACCACGTGTGCTCATCCTTTTCAAAAAGCCGTGCTCGCGCTTCCTGGGAATTTTCTTCGGTTGATATGTCCTTTTTGGCACTTTAACTCCCTGCTAATAATAGACCATTTTCCCGAGTGAATGGAAAAGTAAGAAACGAGTAAATCCAGAGATATCAGCTCCTTAAACCAACGCCCCCCGTCTTACGGATATGTGCCGGTACATACGGCAACAAAGCCAGGTGCCGCGCCCTCTTAATGGCCGTAGCCAGCGCACGCTGGTGCTTGGCGCAGGCGCCGCTTTTGCGGCGTGGCGCAATCTTGCCTCTATCCGATATGTAAGGTCGTAGTAATGCCGTGTCTTTGTAGTCGATGTGCTTGACTTTGTCCCGACAGAAGAAACAAACCTTACGCTTGGGTATATACTTCGACCTGCCGGGTCTCCTGGTCCTGGTATCTCTCGTCTGTGCCATCCTGTCCTCTATATTTTATTATAAATTATCGTCTCTAATTAAAACGGAAGGTCTTCCGGGTCCACTTCGGAAACGCCGGCATCATCCGACTTCTCTTCCGGGAGAATGCCAGCTTCACCCGACTTCTCATCCGAAAGAACGGCCGCCCCGCGCCTGTCCAGAAATATCACCCGGTTGGCTATTACCTCAATCTTGGAATGAGGCTGTCCGTCCTGGCCTTCCCAGTTCCTGGTATGTATCCTCCCCTCGGCGTAGACAAGCCTGCCTTTGGCCAGAAACTGATTGCACTGTTCGGCCAACCTGTTCCAGGCCACCACATTAAACCATTCCGTCTCCTGTCGGCGTTCTCCCTCCGGTGAAGTATAGACCCAGTTAGTGGCCACGGAGAAAGATGTCACCGGCTTTCCATTCGGAGTAAAACGCATCTCAGGTTCGTTCCCAATATTCCCAATTATCGTCACCTTGTTCAGACTCGGCATTGCCTCTTCACCTCCCCGATACAACTCATGAGCTTGATACTTTTCGAACTTAACTGCCTACTTTAATTAAAAGATGTCGCAGAATCTCCTCAGATATCTTCAAGTTCGCTTCGAGTTCTTTACATCGTGCCGGGCTTAGCTTGAACCTGGCTAAAACGTAGTTACCCTCCAGGAAATGATTCAACGGGTAGGCCAGTTTCTTTTTCCCCCACTGCTCGACGGAGTCGATAACGCCGTTCCTGCCGGTGATAAACTGGCTTACGCCGTTTATTTTACTCTCTAAAGCCTCATCGGCTATTTCGGGACTGACGATAAATACCATTTCGTAGTCCTGTAATCTCGTATCTTCTACTTTTGGCTCTTGTTTTTTTCTTGGCACCGTCCGATTCCTAAGCTAATTTCACGCTATTATACCATAAACCAGAATGGGAGACAACCAAGTTATGTTAGCATCCAGACCAGGGGCGAGAGCAGCCTGCCTTGACACAGTATCACACCTTTGCTAGACTCTTTTATAGGGCCCCGTAGTGTAGCGGTCTAACATGCCACCCTGTCACGGTGGAGATCGTGGGTTCAAATCCCACCGGGGTCGCCAATAGTAAACACCTTTACAGTTGAAGGCTTTTTAAACGTGTATTCGATAGTCACGTCCTGCCCGTCAATTTCTATTCTTTCGATAAAATGAGACAATGCGGCTTTTAGCTCCCTGCGGTCTGCTAAGTCAAGCATGGCATGGACTTTAAGTAGTATATCTTCTACCATAGCGTCAGTAATTACTGGCAGCTTCAACGCCCTTTCTCGTTCCTTTTCGATTCCCGCCAGTCTCTTATTCAAAGCCTTTATACGCTCATGCAGTTCATTAATAGAGTCAGCAAGTGCCTCATAGTGAACACCGCCTTTAACCGCCGCCTCTAATCGGCTTTTCTCCAAGTCGGCCTGTGCAATCCGACCCTCTATCTCTTTTTTCTCCGTATCATCATCATGACGGTTCCGGGATTCTTCTACTTGTAGATATTCCAGCCCTTGCCGGACTGTATCGCGCGTGATTACGTTTACCTTAAGATTGTCAAGGATGAACTTTTCGATAGCCTCTTTTTTCAACAAGGGGCATGGAGATAATTTCTTACCTAGCCTTTTTCGAGTATCACAGACGTAATAAAGTCTCTCCCCGGTAGTATGCCCGGTGAAAGCGCAGTTATGCTCTTTACACCATAAAAGCCCAGAAAGCAAATAATTATGCGGCGAGTGCTTACGCTGCCCCATTTTCGGTCTTTTATTCTCCAGAGTAGTTTGTACGCGGTCAAATAACTCCTGTGACACGATTGGCGGGTGAGAATCAGGTATTCTTATAACGGCGTCCGGCTTATTCCTGAGTCTGAGTGTCTTTTTCTCACTAAGAGAAGCTCGCCTGGTGGTATTATAAATACGCTCACCAAGGTATGCTCGGTTCCGCAGTAGGGTAGACAGCCCATTCTTAGCTGAAACAATCTTAGTAATTTCGACTATTTCGACATTAGTTTTACCCCTTACGCACATCTCAAAGGCCCGTCTAACCTTTGGTGCTATTGTCGGGTCCTGCTCCCAAGACGTGCGCATTTCAGGCTCACCACTTAGTTTTATTTTCCCGGTTGGCGTCCTGACATTCCGATAGCCTGTTGGTGGCCTACCTCCGGTAGAATACCCGCGCCTTGCTACTTGCTTTAAACCCCGCAGCGTGTCCTCAGATACTTGACTGCGATACATTTCGTCTGCCGCGGCCAAGACAGCTTCCATAAAACGCCCGGATGCCCCTTCAAACTCTGGCTCATGCAGGCTTACCAACTTTACCTCGTAACGCCTGAATAATCGAGAGTAGGCAAGGCGGTGTTCAATACTACGAAACAGGCGGTTAGAGCGCCAGCTTAATACAATATCAAAAGGCGTAGGTTTATTGTCCCTTGCTGCGGCGTACATTTCCTGAAAAGCTGGTCTGTCGTCAGTCCCACCGGAGTAACCTGCGTCTTGGTAGACATTTACAACTTCCCACTCTCGCTCTTTTGCATACTGCCGGCACTCCGCCTCTTGTCCAGCTATGGGGAGCTCGTCCTCTGCCTGGCCTTTAGTTGAGACACGGCAATATATAGCTGCTTTCATGGCTTAACCGCCCTTTTGGGTCCGGATTCCTTTACCTTTGGCTTATTCCAATAAGGTGAGTTACATTTAGGACATCGGGCCGGTAGCCCTTCAAGCCTACTCGGCCATTCATGCCTGCATCGTAAGCAATTAAGTATCTTTATCATGTTACCTGATTATATAATGTTGGTCTATATAATGTCAATAGCTTTCGTCGTCATTTTGGTGCCGCTCCCAATCAACCATCGTAGATATTGTCAAATATATGGGTCAACTTAGGCTTGAAGATTACCATAACTTAGAGAAACCACCAGCGTACCCCCCTTATAATGTATGGATTTATAATTCTTGCGACCCTCGTTTTGGGCAAAAGCACCCCGGCCAAATCCCTGGCCAGGCGATTGTTAACTTGCTACTTTGGTTAACAGAGCCCTTTGGCGTAGTAGCAGACCCTATGGCCGGTGGTGGAACTACCGTCGATGTTTCTCGCTACCTGTTGCGCAGGCATTTATCTGATGACCAACGGTCAATGCTAGCGGCAATGTGGAAGGAAGAGAATAGAAAGCCAACGATAAAAGAGAGGGATGGGAAAGGGCAAGTTCTCCGTTCCACCCCCCGTAGGGGTGGAACGGTTACGGCTTCTGCTAAAAAGAATCCAACCCGGGCTGAGGCAGTAGAATTATTCAAGGTATCTAAACAGAAACTTGACAAAGCATCGTATGTCCTAACAATAGTAAAGCAATCTCTCAAAACCTCCGTGCTGAACAATCAGATTTATCAAGGGAGGCAAAGGATTAATTTAACATAATTCAAAATTCAAATATTTGAACCATTGAAACATTATCATTATGTAAAATTACAAGGACAAAAAACCGCGCAAAAAACGGGGGGTGTTAATTAACCCCCTCCGGCGAGTGTAAAAATGGCAAAATATTGGATATTAGAAAAACGTCCCTTTTTAGGGTGCGTCATTTTAGCATCCGCCGAAAGGGAAGGCATATCGCAACAGACCGTTAATGATATTCTTAAAAATCTTACCGATTTTGGCAACATTGCCGAATCCGGTAAAGCTCTGGCGAATCACGCCGTGGACTTCGAGGTGCCACTCTACCGTGCCCGCGAGGAGATAACTAATGTGCGCATTATATTTTGCGCACTTATATCCCCCAAACCCGTGCCCGCGAGGTGCGCTCGATGTATTTCCCAAATTCTAAGTCTGGGACTGATGCGACTTTTTGCCAGCGACTGGATTTATTGTCGTCAATACCAAGGGATTTTAATGATTTCCCAATTAACTCATGATGAGTTAATTGGGAAATCCCTGGTTTCACTCCAGTTTCAGGGAAGGTAGGGGTATAAAAGGTATTGTGAATTCACAAAACCTTAACATCACCGAGAGTTTAGCTTCCAAACTTAACATCAGCGAACAGACCGCCTCTCGCATCGTCAACAGAGTAAAATATACCCCTCCCCACAATTAAGACACCTGATATCTACTTCCACGTTCGTATCAGCTTCTATCAGCCAGCCGCTGGAAAAGCAAGCTGGGCATATCCCCAATTCCAGGAGCGCGTTATCGTGAATATCGCGCTCGACAATATCACTCACCATCTCACAGGCACGTATAAATGCTTTCTCCTCGGGCATCTGTCTTGATAGCCCATCGTGTACCCATTCCAGCAATTCGTATCTATCCTTCATAACTACCCCCTTACCAGGACAGCCAGGCCGTTCTTCTCAACGATAGCTTCCAGTTGCTTTATTTTTTCCTTTGCAGCGCCAAGTTCCTCTGCCATTTTTAACAGGTGTTCAACCGAGCTGTACACCGGAAGTGGCTGCGCAACAGGTGCGCTACTTACCGGCTTTGCCTGTACACCGTTGATAAGTGCTATTGGTGAATATATCTGATGGTCGTCTCTTACTTTGTCTATCCGCCTTTGGCTGTAATGCTCAACCATTTTCCAACTGGCCCACCCACCTATATACTTTAATGACATATCACTGCCGCGCCAGTTTTGAGCAAATGTCCTTCTTAGGTCGTGAGCGTTAACCTTTACCCCAGCCGCTTTGCCAGCTTTGACAACGTAGTCAGACAGACAGTGAGTTTCATACTTGAAGATTCGGCCTGGACCTAGTGCCGTGAGCATATTTTGCACCATAGGCGATATGGGTATGATTCGCTCGCCAGTCTTGCCCCTTACCCTTACTGAGTCCTCAAAGACATCATCCTGTGTTAAGTTAGCTGCTTCGCCTATCCTGCATCCGGTATCTGTCAGGAAGTGCAGTAGCACGCGGACTATCGGGCGGTGTCCAGGATATTCCAGCAACTTCTTTAATTGCTCAATCGTGAGTGCTGGCTTTTCTTTAGGGTGGACCCGGGGAGCCCCTACCATTTTCATAGGATTCTTAGATATATGCTCACGTTTTTCAAGCCAGTTGTAGAATGTGCGTACCGCCCTGTAAGCACTATGCCGCCGGGCATCGCTGCTCTGAAAGTGACAAATAAACTGCTCCAATGGCTCGGGTGTTTCCGGGAGCTGCGGATATTGTTTGGCAAATTTAAGTAGAAAATCAGAGTAGTAACGCAACGATTCTTTGGCAAGATTGCGCGCCCGGCAGTTCTCCAGGTAATACTGGACAAGGGTATCCGTGTTCTGTAAACTGGACTGGGGGGGTGTGATGCTCACCATCATTTCCTCCTGCCGGCTGGGTGTCCTATCACTTGGCCGGCCTTTATTTAATCCGTCTAGGCTTATTCCAATAAGGGCTACGACACTTCGGATTCGGGCAGGTTTTGGGGAGCTCCGGGCTTTTGGGATACCAAGTGTGACCGCACCTTAGACACCTTTGTTTTTGTATATTCACACATAGAGTATATACGTTAGCGTATACTTTGTCAATAGGCTTTGGTACATTTATTATTGGGCAGTCTTTGTTCTACTATAGAACATAACTGTCTGGTGGTGGTGGTGGTGCCCCCCGGCGGCAGGTATATTATACATTCATAGGAGATTAAAAAGAGGGGAGCCCCCCTACAGGGTTACTAGGTGCGTCACTATTATATATTATACACTTTGCTAGTAAAACAGGGGAGTCCCCTAAAATGTGACATCATCATAGTGTTACCTCGCGCGTCACTAATATATACTATACACTCATGAAAGGATATGAATACCGGCCCCGGTGCTGGCTGGGGGACTTCTTACTACGCATCTCCTTTCGTAATATTTGGCAACTTAATAGCACCGGAGCCAGGAATATGTTCTATTGGCATTAGAACATATTATTTTATTTGCTTTACCCCGCTAAGGCTGCCGGCGGAGCACCACTAAAATAAGAAAGTGCCTGAAATAAAAGAGAGAGACGAAAAAGGGCGAATTGTCCCACCGCCAGAACGGGCTGGCGGTGGGGATGCTGAGCATCCTTTTGCCTCAAGCAGTTATACCGGCACCAGGCGGGAGTTATACATTAAAACTTGCACTTCAAAGGGGTCGATACCGGGACTGTCGCTGAAATATAGACATTCTCGCCAGCCGCATTCCAAGCAAGTCAAGTCGTTCATGTCTCTTATTAACTGGCCAGTCGAACACCTGGGGCAATAATCATGGCTGCCGTTAAGCTGCGGCCGGTAGGTATTTATAACCTCATCGTTAATGATATAGGCTCGGGGCTTTGCTTTAGTGTATTTCCGCGTCATTTATGCTGCTCACGCCATAGATTGATGTCGCTTACATACTCATTGCGCTTTTCGACGGGTAGCCGATTATCGACAAAGTGTTCGCCGCGCTCTGCTATTTCGTATGCCCACACTGGCCTACCCTTGCGCGGCAATATCGCCTTCCGATTAACATATCGAATGTTATACCAGAATGACAGCCTGGACCGTAGATAATCATAATTGACGCCGGTCTCGTCGTGTAGCTGCCGAGCTGTGCGGTATTTTCCTTTAATATGGGACAACCAGATTAACACCTTGCTTTTGGCGCTGTTATTCTTGCCTGTAAAGTCGGCAGTATGGGAAGAAGGTATGATAAGCCTGCCATCCTTACTATTAAAAGGTCTCATAAATTTTTATCCTTCCCTATTGCAATGTTGGAACTTAGGTTATACATATATGTATGATATTATGAGGCGTGCGCGGGCTGCACACCC